>ERZ779866.42-NODE-42-length-114111-cov-8.953742_pt1 | contig 114111 bp, 125 predicted proteins | sample MGYA00511248_ERZ779866 | MGnify/ENA primary metagenome ERZ779866 (study PRJEB29588, sample SAMEA2155758) | human gut metagenome | biome: human gut; feature: human-associated habitat; material: faeces | place: Denmark | collected 2008/2010 ... | reverse complement strand
CTTTCAGGAGTTCTCTGTCTTCATCATCTTCAACGGTACCGCCCATGGCAGCCATAGAGTTTTTGCTGTCGAGGTCGGCAAGCATTTTTTCAAGGTCGGCGGCGATTTGGCGCTCATCGCGGGGGGTGAGGGGGACGGATTGGCTCTGCAAACCATTATCTTCAATAATATTACTTTTTTGTATGCCAAAATGGTCAGCTATTTTTTGAATAGCTCCCATGCGTGGCTCTTTTATGCCTTGTTCCCATGTTGATACAGCTTTATCACTAACACCTGCAATTTGACCTAACTCTTTTTGCGATAATCCATATTGTTCGCGCAACAATTTAATATTTTCACTGATTCCCATGATGTTGCTCCCTTCTTATTTTTATATCACTATCATATACTAAAAGTAGAAAAAAATCAACATAAGAACGAAAATAATCTACTTTTAGTAGTTGACACTCTACCAAAAGTAGATTATAATAGACTTGTAAATCAAACAAAGGAGGTGTTCAAAATGGGCTTATCTTTGAAGCAGATACGCCTTGTGAGAGAAAAAACACAGGACGAAATGGCTGAAAAGCTGGGCGTTCATGTCCAAACTTATCGTAAATTAGAGGAAAATCCTGATGAGGTAACTATTAAGCAAGCTAAAATTATCTCGGAATTTCTTGGCGTATCTTATGATGATATTTTTTTTGCCCAATAACTCTACTAAAAGTAGAATAGAAAAAAGAGGTGCAACATGAACAACTTACAGATTTTCGACAGTCCCGACTTCGGACAGATTCGCACCATTCAACAGAATGGAGAACCGTGGTTCGTTGGCAAGGACGTGGCTGACATTCTCGGTTATCAAAACGGTAGTCGAGATGTCAACCGCCATGTAGATGAAGATGACAGGCAAAACTACCAAAACGGTACTTTTGAAAGTAATCGTGGTTTGACCATCATCAACGAAAGCGGTCTTTACTCTCTCATCCTCTCCAGCAAGATGCCCAAAGCAAAGGAATTCAAGCGCTGGGTGACAAGCGAAGTCATTCCGGCAATCAGAAAGACCGGCGGTTACATCGCAGGCAGTGAGAACATGACGGACGCAGAGATTATGGCGAAGGCTGTGCTGGTAGCGCAAAGCACTATCCGGCAGCGTGACCAGCGCATTAAGGAGCTGGAAAGCGATGTGGCAGCGGCGAAACCGAAGGTGCTCTTTGCGGACGCGGTGAGCGCGAGCGACAGCACGATTCTCATCGGTGACCTTGCAAAGATTCTGAAGCAGAACGGCCATCCGATTGGTCAGAAGCGCTTGTTTAACTGGATGCGTGAGCAAGGATACCTGATTAAGCGTGCCGGAGCAGATTACAACAGCCCGACACAGAGAGCCATGGAAATGGGCTTGTTCAAAATTAAGGAAACGGCTATTTCCCACAGTGACGGTCACGTCAGCGTCAGCAAAACAACCAAGGTTACCGGCAAAGGCCAGCAGTACTTTATCAACAAGTTTTGCGGGGCGTGATGGTGATGGGAGGCAATGGCGATGGAGATTACGAAAAATTTGCAAACCATTGAAAGAAGCTTAAAGGCAATTAAAGAAGCCGAATTTAGAATCAACAAACTTTGGGGAAAAACATCTTCAGGTAAACTTGATAACTCACTATACATAATTGAAAGTTCGAAAATACGGGAAGAAATAAAAAAAGCCTTGGCTGCTGTTGATGCAATCAAGGCCGAAGAATTTAAATTTTTAAATGAAAATATTTTACCGCTACTTTGTGAGCAGATAGGTAGCGATGACCTGCAAAAGTGAGGAAAGAAGGGAGGGTGTGTTATGGAAGATAAAAAAATAACCGTGTGTCCGTTTTGCGGACGCACGGCGATAAGCGGGACCATTAACCTGGAACAAGCATTCAAAAAGCTTTGGGTGTGTTGCCTGAGCATAAATGTATTAAGCATTATAGCTGTCATGGTTTCTTGGGCTTTAATTGGAGTACAAGAAGCTTCCATAGTGGCTGCTGCCAATATGATGATGATTTCTGCAAGCTATTTCTGGTTTCGTTGGTTGCTGAAACGTAATGCTTGAAGAAATCAGAATTAAAGTCAGTTGAAAATAGCTTTGCATCAAGATCGTTCCATTTGTTATAAAGTTCTGCTTCATCTGGAAGCTCTTAATAGTAAAGCAGTTTGTTGTTTTCCCACCACGGATTAACTTTAACCGGTAAACAAAAAGAATCGTCTTTTAGCATATCCTTGGTCTGCAAAACTCCGTCATTAAATTCGTTGAACAGCATTTTCAACATGGCGGATTTTCGCTTTTGGGATTTTTTGACATCGTTGATGTAGGTTGTGGCTTGAGCTAAAAGCCAGCCTAAAATCACACAAAATATTTCCATTATTTCACCTCCTGTCTGTAGCTTAATTATAGCACTGATGCGGAGAAGTGAGGGAAGAAGGGAGGGTGAGTTATGGAAGAAGGAAGAATGCCGCTGGAGCTGTGGCGTAAAATCTATAATCAGCGTGAGTGCAAAGCGAATAAGCAGCTTATCTGCTACAGGCTCTGCGCTGTGCTGCAGCTGACTAACCGCTTCTACGACTTGGAGTCGCTAGAATACGTGGAAGAAAACGAATACGAATCGCATGTTTATGCGAAGTTCGCGCATGGAAGCGGTATTGTAGTAACTTCGATGGACAACAGCTGGGGCATGATTGTTGATATCATCAAGCAGCTGCCGGAAACGTGAGGCAAGAAGAAAACAGTAAAGTTGTTTATTAACTAAGAAAAGAGGGTTCAATCATGGCAAGAACGATTAAAAAAGCTGCTCCGAAAGAGCGCAGAGAGATTCCGCGCAGAATGCTTTACCCAACTGGCGAAGCTGCATTCCTGCTTTGCTGTTCCGCAGCATTCGTCAGAGAAGAGATGGATGCGGGCCGTCTGAAGTATGTAGTCCGTAACAGCCGCCGCTTTGTTCCGGCATTTGCAATTGACGATTATTTGCACGAAATGTGTTCGGGAGAGTGATTAGCATGAAAAAAATCTTAATCGCAATGCTCGCAGCCTGCTGCGTTTGGGCTGCATGGGATGCAACACGTCCGGTTGATAATTATGTTGTCAAGACCGTTGCCGGAGAGGGCGATACGCTCTGGCATTTGGTTGGCTCTGTAATGGAGCACGAGGGCGACAGCAGAGATATTCGCGAGGTCATCTTTTATACAAAGAAAATTAGCAATTTGAAGGGTGACCTTCAGCCGGGGGACATCGTGCTGATTCCCATTGAGGTGCGCAGATGAACGAAAGAGATTATGACGGCCTGACAATGGACTACTTCCAAAATCAGCTGCTTGCAAAAGGCATCACCAAAGAAATGTTTAACATGGATCAGTTTGCCGGCCTTACCACCCGGGAGCTGCAGAACATCGTAAACAACGTAAGTTTAAAGGAGGCATAGCATGAAACTGTTTGATATAGACGAAAGGCTGGCGGCCTGCGTCAAATTGGACGAAAGCCGTGTTGTAGATACCGAAAGCGGCGAAATCATCGACCTTGAAGCAATCGCAGCTCTGGAAATGGAGCGCGACAAGAAGATTGAAAACCTGGGCTGCTGGTATAAAAACCTGTTAGCGGAGGCAGAAGCTTTGAAAGCGCAGAAGAACGCTTTTGCAGAACGTGAAAAGGCTAAGAAGGACAAGGCGGAAAGCCTTAGAGGCTTTTTGAGCCGCTATCTGAACGGCAAAAAGTTTGAGACTGCGAAGGTGGCCATGAGCTTCCGCAAAAGCGAAGCAGTGGAGTTTGACGCAAAGTGCATCGGCGATGTTCCGGAAGAATTCCTTAAATTCAAAGATCCGGAACTGGACAAGGCTGCAGTCAAAAAGGCTATCAAGGCCGGTGAAACTGTACCGGGCTGCGAACTGGTAGCGCGCCAGAACCTGCAGATTAAATAAGGCGGCCTATTATGGATAACATGAAATTTTATAGTCAGCTTGCCGCTCCGCCTGCCGAAGCCATCAAGCCTATCCAGGGCGGCAACTTAAAAGGCAAAAGCGACATTAATCCGCAATGGAAGATTGAAGCTATGACTTCGGTTTTCGGGCCGTGCGGTATTGGCTGGAAGTTCAGCATCACCGATGAAAAGGCATTCCAGTGCGGCGATGGACAGATTTTATTGTTCCTGACTGTTGCGCTTATGTATCACGATGGAGAAGGCTGGAGCGAACCGGTCTACGGCTGCGGCGGTGACTTTATCGTTGAGAAAAACAAAAACGGGCTTGTTCCCAATGACGAAGCCTATAAAATGTGCCTTACCGACGCTCTGGGCAACGCTATGAAGTGCATTGGCGTTGCGGCTGATGTGTATCGTGGCTTGTGGGACAGCAAGTATGGTGAAAGCCATAGAACCGAGCCACAGGCTACCCGCCAGACGAAGGCTGCAGCGAAGCATACCGACAAGGTGAGCAGCTATCAGCTGGCGCAGCTGCAGACGATGGCAAAACAGAAGGGCGTTGATGTGGCAGGCATCGCGCAAAGCCTGCAGCTCAATAACTTGCAGGATATAACGGCAGCACAATGGGCGCAATGCATGAACAGCCTAAGAAAGCGGGCGGACGCATGAGAAAAAGTATATTGCAGGACAGAAAAGAATGCTTCTGCTGCGGTACTACGTTGAACTTGGAACGCCACCATGTAATCCATGGTACGGCGGGGCGCAAGATAGCAGACCGCTTAGGCCTTACTATCTGGCTGTGCGCTGAGCATCATCGGGGGGCGTACAGCCCCCACCAGCGCCATGACGTAGACCAGCGCTATAAGCGGTTCGCACAATCGTGCTATATGGACCGGTACGGCACCAAAAGCGGTTATGCTTTGTGGATGGCGGAAGTCGGCAAGAACTATTTGTAAGGGGGTGAAGATTTGGACAGTCAAAATTACTCTAAAATCAGAACCTATTACCACGGAGCTTTGAGCTACACTTACCGCTGCTCTTACTGCATGCACAGCAACGACGGCACGCCGGGCAAAATCTGCAAGGGATGTGGCAGAATTTTACTTGAAAAGAGCAACAAAGATGAAAGCACAGATTAAACATATAGCTGACGTGGCCTGTATGGGCTCTACAATAGAGTTTACGGTGGTGCTTGATAGTTTGTATAGGCAGGATGTTTTTGAAGTCCTGAACGCGATGCAGAGCGATAAGAAGCCATATACGATATCCATCGAACCTAAAAAAGAAAGAAGAAGTCTTAGGGCTAACAACTATTGTTGGGAATTGTGCCATAAGATTGGGGAAAAGATTAACGCACCGAAAACGGTAGTATATCAGAAAAATATACGTGAGGTTGGTAGTTTCACAACTTTAGAGATGCTTACTTCTTCCGTACCGCAGTTTTCAACGCGGTGGGGTGGTAATGGCCTGGGCTGGTTGACAGATACTATTGACCAACATGGAGAATATACCAGTCTAATAGCATATTATGGCAGCAGCACCTATACAACAGCCGAGATGTCAAGACTGATAGACAGTGTTGTATCAGAAGCTAAAAGTGTGGGCGTTGAGACCTTACCTCCATGGGAACTGGATATAATCAAAGCGGCATGGAAAGGGGGCTGATAAAGTGGCGGACGTGAAATGGATAAAGATTGCTGTTGATATGTTTGACAACCGCAAGATCAAACAGATTGGCAGCATGCCGGAGGGTGACAGCCTTCTGCTGATGTGGGTGCAGCTGCTCTGCCTTGCCGGTAATGTCAACGATGGCGGCTTTATCTATCTGACAAAGGAAATCCCATATACGGACGAAATGCTGGCCACGCAGTTTAACAAGCCTATTTCGACTGTAAGGCTTGCGCTGAAGACCTTTGAACAGTTCGGCATGATAGAGATTATCAACAACATGATTTTTCTGTCAAGCTGGGAGAAGTACCAGAGCACAGACAGGCTGACAGAAATCAGAGAGCAGACGCGGGCAAGGGTTGCGAAGCACCGGGAAAAGCAAAAGCTGCTTGCAGCGGGACAGCTTGACGGTGAAAGTAACGTTACATGTAACGTTACAGTAACGCAAGGTAACGTACTAGATAAAGATATAGATAAAGATATAGATAAAGATATAGATAAAGATATAGATAAAGATAAGAATAAGAGTATATCTAAAAAATCCCCCCGCCATAAACACGGCGAATATCAAAACGTGCTGCTGTCTGATGATGATCTGGAGAAGCTGAAGGCTGAATTCCCTGCTGATTGGGACCAGCGTATACAGCGCTTGTCTGAATATATGGCTTCCAGCGGCAAGAGCTATAAAAACCACCTTGCTACTATCCGTAATTGGGCAAGGCGTGATAAACCGGCTGCCAAGCATGCAGGCGGTGAAGATATGACTGATCTGGATAAATACTTTTAAGAAGGTGAGTACATGGAAAACATAACGGAGGTTTTAATGGAATCTATTGCGAAGGTGGAAAAAATGATTGCAGCAGAAGAACCAACGCCGGGTGATTACGAAAAAGATGGCCTGCTTTACTGCGGTAAGTGCCATACGCCAAAAGAGTTCCGCGGCAGCTTCCTGGGCATGGTCAAGGTGGTGCCGTGCCTCTGCCGGTGCAGATCCGAAAAATTAGCGGCAGAAGAACAGCAGCGTAAAGCTGAAAAGCGGCAGGCGCGCATCAGGCAGCATCGCCGTGCCAGCTTTCTTGAAAGCGATATGCAGCATTGGAATTTTGCAGCTGATGACGGTGCGGACCCGCGCATAATGAGAGCTGCTAAAAATTACGTTGCCAATTTTGCACAGTTCCGGGAGCGGGGCAAAGGCCTGCTGCTGTATGGTGGTGTGGGAACCGGCAAGACTTTTGCTGCTGCCTGCATCGCCAATGCGCTGATAGACTCCGGCAGAACCTGCCTGATGACCAACTTTGCACGGGTGCTGAATACATTGTGGAGCATTGAGGAAAAGCAAACCTATATTGACAGCTTCAATCAGTTCGACCTGTTGGTTCTGGATGATTTGGGGGCGGAACGCCGTAGCGAATACGCGCAGGAGCAGGTGTTTAACGTGATTGATGCGCGGTATAGAGCAAAGCTGCCGATGATCATCACAACCAACCTGAGCATTGACGAAATCAAAAAGCCCGACAGCATCGGCAACAGCCGTATCTATGACAGAGTGTTGGAGATGTGCCATCCGGTAGAAGTAACCGGCAAGAGCCGTCGCCGCCAGAAGGTAGCAGCTGATTTCAGAAGCATGAATGAGCTGCTTGGGCTTTAGGGAGGCAGAAGATGAGTGCAAAAGTAGATTTAACAGGGCAACGTTTTGGGCGGCTGATAGTTATCAAAGAATTGCCCCGCAAGACAGCACTAAGGAAAACCCCTCTATGGCTTTGCCAATGCGACTGTGGTAACATCTGCGAAGCTTATAGTGATAGTTTGCGTGGTGGTAAAAAGAGTTGTGGTTGCATCTTGAAGGAGCGCCGCAGGGCAGCAGAAGCAAAAAGGGCGGAGGGTGAAGCGATTAGAGCAAAAAATAAAGCACTGCTGGCGTTGAAGTGTCCTTTTCCTGCTAATTGTTGTTATAAAAGCAGGCATGGGATGTGCTGTTTAGATTGCTATGAGCGTGAAACTTGTGAAGATAGGTGCTTGAACACGCCAACGAAATGTGGCTATAGCAGATTGAGGTAGATATCATGGAGTGGAATGAAGAATTAGAGAAAAAACTGCAACGCCGTGGCGAAATCTGGCACGCGGAAAAACTTGCATCACGTCTTATATTCGACGGCCGCCGTGCTCTTGAACACTATACTGCAGATGAAATGCGTGCGAAATTTGAGCCTATAGCAAAGCAGTACAGAAAGAGCGGGCGTATGTGCCTGGATTCTGATGCCTTGATTATGTACTGCAAGGAGCAGGGCTATAAATGGGAGTGGTACCCACCTAGTCCATTGGGAGAGTATTGGTTCGTGCTACCGAAAGAGGATTTATTTTAGGAGGTGCTAAAAGATGAGCAAAAATCTTATTCCCCAAATTGCCCAAATGCTGGGGGTAGAAATAGGGGAGGAATTTCAAATAAAAGAGTATGGCGAGAGAATTTATAGATTTGCTAACAGTGGATTGCAATTAATCTATGACAATGGCGTGCGAAATCTCAATACAACTGCCAATATGGCGTTAAGTGGTTTGCTGTCTGGCGACCTTGAAATCGTCAAACTGCCGTGGAAGCCTGCTTATCGTCAGGAGTATTGGACTTTTGGCTTAAAAGATGGTATTTGGGTAGTTGTACCGAGAGAGTGGGAAGATTATCCTGCTGAAATTCTTTTAGCAGACAAAGGATGGACATATCGCACACGTGAAGAAGCAGAAGCTGCGCTCCCTGGTGTGGCTAAAGAGTTAGGCGTGGAGCACAAGTTGTAAGTGTTAAAGGAGGGAACGTGGGCTTCAAAAGAAGATTTAAAAGAAATGATATTTATGTAAATAATCTTCCGCGTGAGCGTAAATGTGGCGTTTGTCATGGAGAGATGCAATTAAAAGAAGTCGGCAAAGAATTTAAGTATATTTGCTGGTGTGGACGCGTAAAGAAAGCGAAAACCGCAACATGTTGCAAAAATCTCTTGTAAAAATTAAAAGCAGGAATTGTTTTAGGAGACGGTGATAACATGAGCAGATTGATGCCAAAGGAAGTAAATAAAGAGCAGATGAAGCGCATCCAAGATTTAAATGTGGCTGCCAGATATCTTGAATACAGAATCAATGAGCTTTGCCCTAAAGGCAGAGAAAGAAAAATCGCCTTACAATGGCTTGAAGAAGTTGTCATGTGGGCCAATAAAGCGATTGCTCGTGAAGAATTATCTTAGAGGTGAGCAGATGAAACGTAAATGCCAAGTGTGCGGGCAGGAGAACGGCAGCTGCAACCGCTACTACTTCAGTCCTGCTAACATTATCACCATCTGCCCTGCATGCCTTGCCTTCAGCTGCGATGACAAAGCAAATATTGCAAGGCGGGCGCATAAAGCCGGCAAGCTGGTAAAGGAAGAAGGGGCAAAGAAAAAATGGTAGGCAAATCACCATGCAGAGGATGCAAAGTAAGAAACATAGGCTGCCATGCTATCTGTAACGCATTTAGCGAATGGAAAACCGAGCAATACAAATTGCTGGAAGCTAAACGGCAGGCCAACTTGAAAAATTTAGCGACAGCCGGAACTGCCGCAAGACATGAGAAATGGATAAGGGGGCATAAATAATGACTGACAATGTAAACCATCCCAAGCACTACACCCAAGGCTGTGTTGAATGCATCGACGCACTGGCGGCGGCTACGATTAATCTGAAAGGCCTTGATGCTGTTTGTACCGCTAATGCCATCAAATATCTGTGGCGCTGGGGCCAGAAGAATGGCGTTGAGGACCTGAAAAAAGCCCGCTGGTATATCGACAAACTGGTTAAAGAAAATGAAGTCGTTGAGGATAAAACCCAAGCGGAGGAAAAACAGTTCTTTATGACGGCGGTACATTACAATCTGAATATGTGGCGTGATAGCGGTGATGTTGATTATCTGTATAAGGCCATCGCCTATATCAAAGCCCAAATCGGTGTAGAAGAAAAGGAGGCTTAGCCGGAGCTGATGATGGATATACCGTTTACTGAGTTAATCTACAATGCAGCAGGAACCATCTGCCTGGCGCTGGTCATTGTACTGGCGCTGCGGTTGGTGCTGAAAGGAGAGAATGAGAATGAATAGAATTATGCTGTTAGGCCGTTTGACCAAAGACCCCGAAATCAGATATACCCCTAGCGGTGCCTGCGTAGCACAGTTTACGCTGGCTGTTGACCGCCCCTACACTAAAGACGGCAGCCGTGAAGCGGACTTTATCCCTTGCGTAACGTGGGGGAAGACGTCAGAGGCAATCGGCAACTACGTGTATAAAGGACAACGTCTGTTGGTGGAAGGTCGCCTGCAAATCCGCAGCTATGATGCTAAAGACGGAAGCAAGCGCTGGGTGACTGAAGTAATCGTCAACCATGCCGAATTCATCGAGCGCAAGGAGCAGACATCACAGCAGCCGGCGCCGCAGAGCATGGAAAGTTTCGGCCAGCAGGTGCCTTTTGACGAGGAAATTCCGTTTTAGGGGGGCAACATGGAAACTAGCGCAGGTGAAGTTTGCGTGTGGTGCGATAAAGAAAAGGCTGTATCGAGCATTTTCGACAACGGTCGACCCGTTTACTGTGAAAAATGCCAGCGTGAGCTGTTAAAAGAATTTGGCACGCCGGAAGCGTTGGCTGAATGGGAAAGGACGCACAAGCAGTAATGAAATACCATAACAAAAAAGTTGAATGTGATGGCATCATCTTTGACAGCATCAAAGAAAAAATTTACTATGACGAACTGGAAGTACTGCGCAAGGCGGGCGAGGTTATAGAATTTGAACGTCAGGTAACGTTCGAGTTGCAGCCTAAATTCAAACATGCCGGCAAAACCGAAAGAGCAATAAAGTATATTGCTGATTTTGTCGTCAAATATAAAGATGGGCGCACAGTAGTAGTTGACGTTAAGGGCTTTAGAACAAAGGAATATTTGCTGAAGCGTAAAATGCTGCTGTACAAACATCCGGATATGATTTTCGAAGAAGTCTGAGGAGGGGCAAAAACTTGATAACAAAATATGATCTGCGTAAATGCAAGCATCTGAAAATGGAGATAATGGATTTGCAGGACCAGGTGAACGAGCTTACCAACATGATGACATCGCCAAGGATTTCGCAATTAACAGGGATGCCCGGTGGCGGCAATAGCGGGCGTGACAATGTAACCAATGCCATTGCCAAGGCAGATAAACTGCGCAGTCTGTATTACGAAAAGTTTGGCGCGCTGGTAGGTTTGCAGATGGATATTGAAAAGGCCATCGAACCGCTGCCAGCAGAAGACCAGATGATGCTGAGAATGTATTATTTCAGCAACTACACATGGGAAGAAGTGGCTGTACGCATGGGAATCAACTGGCGCAGCGTGCACCGCCGTCATGCAGCCATCTTGGAAAGGCTGGCGTATGATGAAGAAGAAAAGAAAGAAACTGAACCTGAAAATCAATGACTGCTGCGGCATGCAGCCAAGGTGTGCATTTAATAAGCAAGGTGTTTTAGGGATTTACTGCCCATGCTGTAAAAGATTTGAGCTGGCGAGAGACGGGGAATTTTTCCTTGAAATAGTTCAGAGATGGAATAAAAAATTGTAAAAATATATGTTGTGACATTGTTTGACAGTATCCGCTGATGATATAATTATAATAAGCGGAGAAGAAAACAAGAGACGCAAGGGAGCAAGGCCCTGCTGCTGTAATGGCGGTGGGGCTTTTACTATGCCATGGAAAGGGAGGCGTACAGTGATAAGTAAAAATGCAATATTTTTAATAATAGCTGCTGTGCTAGCCTTTGCCGGCGGTTTCGTTCTGCGCGGTGTTCTGCATACCTGCCCGGTGGCTGACACAAAAGTAGTTACCCAGGTTGAATACCGGGACAAGGTGAAAACGGAAATCGCTTATGTGCCTAAAGAAACTGTTATATATACAGCTGCTGACGACAGCACTAAAAGCGAACCGGAAAAAACGGATATTGACGTGAAGCTCAATAAGCCGGTGCTGAATGTTAAGGTTAATGACAAGGCCTTCGTTGTGGCCAAAGCAGAGAATGAACAGTACCTGTTTGACAAGAATAAACTGACACTGACGCAGACCAGCAGCACGGATCTTAATATAAAGATACCGGTAGTGGATAAAACGCGGCGCTGGGGCATTGGTGCTGGCATCTCTAAAGATGGCGCGGTAGGCGTTATTAACTTCCCGCTGAAAGGCAATGCTGGTGGTTGGGTAGCCGGCAGAGCAGATAACGTCATGGGTGGCGTTATGGTAAGATTTTAAAGATACCCGGGTGCAGGGGCAAGGTTCTCGAATGGGAGTAGATGCAAGTTGCGAATAGGACATTGCAAATATTCGTAGCGCAGCTGTGCAGCTGGCGTCAAGAATCCCTTTACCCCCTGCTTTTATATGCGTAGGTGAGCCGAGTAGCGAAGGCAGCGGACTGTAAATCCGCGACGTAAGATACAACGCTGGTGCAATTCCAGCCCTACGCACCAATAAGAATAACGAAAAGCCTGCGGGCGAAGTAGTGAGGGGCAGAAGCTGCGGTGACTGCCTTTATATATTTTCTGCCTTTGCCGGGCGTGGTTTTTGTTGAGTTTTTACCACGCCGGAATAGAACACCTTCTTTCCGGACGCAAGGACACCGCACTGCAATGCGGCGCGTCCGGCAAGGGTAGAAGAATTCGAGGTATATCATGGAGCACAGTAAAAAGTATAGGCTGATGGCTAATAAGCTGATACGCACGTTGCCGGAGTTTGCGGATATAAAGGCTGCTAAAGTAAAAATAGCCTATTTATCCAGCCTGGAAGAGAAGAAGCGCAATAAGCGGACGATATTTGCTGATTGTAACTTAGTGAGCGACCGCTACAGCTGGTGTTGCCCCTATGATTTTTTTATTGTGGTTTATGAGCCGAATGTAGTTGGCTTTAGCGAAAAGCAGCTGGAAACATTATTAAGGCATGAGCTGCATCATGTGGGGATTGATTTTGAGAAAGACGAAACAGGCTTCTACGTTGTGCCGCATGATGTGGAAGAATTTTGGGATATTATTGATGATGTGGGATTAAGGTGGTGTGAGATGGATGCCTACAAAGAAACAACTGGATAATTTGAAGAATGGGAGAGCCACAAGGTTTCGAAGCGGTGAGGAAGCGGCGAGAAATGGCAAAAAAGGTGGTCAGGCATCCGGTGAAGCACGCCGCCGCTTGAAGTCGTTCCGCGAGCTGGACGCTGACTTCACGACCGACGATGAGCGCAAGGAGATGCTGGACGCGCTGAAGCTGAAGGCTAAGCGTGGCAACATCAAGGCTTTTGAAATTTATCGCGATACCGTAGGCCTAAAGCCTAAAGAAAATGTGGAAATCTCCGGTGAGCTTGCCAATCCGTTCGCAGGGCTGACGGATGCAGAACTGAAAAAGCTGGCTGGTATGGATGGATAAGCAGCTGATTACATTGGGAGCAAAGATAGAACTTGCAAGACGCAGGTTCTTTTTTTACGCCCAACTGAAGAACCCGGACTTCTACCGGAGCGACCGCAAGTACCTGCAGGAGCTGTGCGATACCTTGCAATGGTTCTTGAACTCAGATAAGAAGATACTTGTACTGAACATGCCTCCGCGTCATGGCAAGAGCTACACTGCCAGCAACTTCGTGGAATGGGCGCTGGGCAGGGATAACACCTTGCAGGTTATGATTGGCTCTTACAACGAAACCTTGTCAACGCGCTTCAGTAAGAACGTGCGTGACAGCATCAGCGAGGCTAAGGCGGATGTTTATAAGCCGGTCTATAGTGATGTGTTCCCCGCCACCAAAATTAAGCGTGGAGACGGCGCTATGAACCTGTGGAGCCTCGAAGGACAGCAGACAAGTTACCTTGCTACATCGCCAACCGGTACAGCGACAGGCTTCGGCTGCAGGCTGATGATCATAGACGATTTAATCAAGAATGCGGAAGAAGCCTATAACGAAAATGTTAAGGAAAAGCATTGGGACTGGTTCACCAATACCATGCTGTCACGTGGCGAGGGCAATTATAAAATCATCGTCATTATGACGCGCTGGGCTAGTGATGATTTAGCAGGCAAGGTGCTGGAATATTATCCGGCAGAAAAAATCGTGCATATCAACATGAAGGCAGTGCAGGATGACGGCAGCATGCTTTGTGATGGCGTGCTGGATGCTGAAAGCTGCATGGAGAAGAAGCAACTTATGGGGCTTGACATATGGAGCGCCAACTACCAGCAGGAGCCGATTGATATCAAGGGCAGGCTGTACAGCAGCTTCAAGACCTATGACGGCGCGCTGCCTGCCTTCAAGCAGATTCGTGCTTATACGGATACGGCTGATACAGGTGCCGATTACCTTTGCTGCATTATTTATGGGCGCACCTTTGCGGATGAAGCGTATGTGCTTGACGTTTTATACACGAAAGAGCCTATGGAAGTAACTGAACCGGCAACGGCGAGGGCTCTGGAACGCAACAGTACGAATGTGGCACGCTTTGAAAGCAACAATGGCGGGCGTGGATTCGCCAGGAACGTGAAGAAGCTGCTGCATAGCAACCATACAACCATTGAAACCTTTACGCAGCATAAGAACAAGGCTGCAAGAATCTTGTCTAATGCTACGTGGTGTATGGAGCATATTTATTTCCCCAGCGATTGGAAGAACCGCTGGCCGGAGTTTTATGCAGCACTGAGCAAGTACCAGAAGGAAGGCAAGAACACACACGATGATGCTCCGGATGCTTTGACCGGCGTGTGTGAGGACATCGTGGAGGTGGCAAGGCCTAAACCGATGCGTGTCAACTATTAGAGAGGTGAAAAAATGCGTAATGATAAACATGGATTATACAAAATGCTGGAAGATGGCTATGAAGGCTGCGGAGGCTTTCTTGACGGCAGCTATTTAACCCAGCACCCGCGTGAGGATGCAGGAAAGTACGGCATGAGGCGCGAGCTGGCGTACTACCTTAACTATCTCGCGCCCTGCGTTAATGCTCATGTAGCGCCAATCTTCAAAACGTTGGCAGTGCGTGACTGGAGCGGCGCAGGTTCGGAGCTGTGGGAAACCTTCAGTAAGGATGTTGACTTCTTGGGCACCAGCATCCAGAACCTTATGAAGCAGGCTGCCTGCAGTGCGAAGCTGCAGGGTGTCGCTTATATCGTTATGGATAAGGTTCAGGGCGATGCTGAGGATATGCGCGTGGCAGATCTGGAAGCGGACCGCAATAACCTGCCTTACGCTTTTGTGGTTAACCTTAATGCAGTCAAGGAAATCTGTCAGGATAAGCTGGGACGTATCACAAAGTTTGTTTTCGTAGAGCCTGATGCATACCAGGAACAGACGATGGCGACACGAACGCTGACGGCAGAAGGATGGGAGCTTATCGACAGCAAAGGCAAGCACAGCGGAACCTGGAATCTTGGGCGCGTGCCGGTTGTTCCTCTGGTGAGCAAAGTGAGGAATAGTCACAATCCTTTCCCGCCTAGTGAATTCCTTAGCATAGCAAAAACAAATCTTGCTATCTACAATATGTGCAGCTGGTTGGCTGACATCTTAGTCAATCAGACCTTCAGCGTTCTGTGTTACCCTTCGAGTGACCCGGACAGTATTAACATCGGCACCAATAATGCCTTGGGATATCCTCCGGAGAGCAGCTACGCACCTGCGTTCATCGCTCCGCCTGACGGCCCTGCAACGGTGCTGGCAGCGCAGATTGCTACGCTGCAGCAGGAGATTTACCGCATGGCCGTTGTGGTCAACGTAACAGGCTCCAGCAAGCAGCAGAGCGGGCAGGCGAAAGCGTGGGATTATGAGGCAACCAATCAGATCTTATCCGATTTTGCAGACCTCGTGGAAGCAGCGGAAGAGAATCTGGCAAGGCTGTTCAGTATCTGGACCGGTGTGCCGCTGGAATACAGTGTGAACTACCCGAATGACTTCAAAATCAGTGAGGTTGAGCAGGAGCTTGCTAATGCTGAAATTGCTAAAGGCTTGAACTTTGGCGATGAATTTAACATGGAAGTGTTCAAGCGTGTGCTTACCAGCTATCTGCCGGAGCTTAAGGCTGATGACTTTGACGCGCTGGTGAAGACCTACGAAGAGCACTTGGAGCAGGAAAAGCTGGATTATAGCCATGCTTTTGGTGATAATGGCGGTGGCGATGATGGCGACGACGGACAGGCTGGCGCAGCTGATTAACAAACTGAATAAAAGCTGGCGCAGGGATGCAAAAAAAGCGGTAGCTTACTTACAAAGGCTGCTTGCTAGTGGCATGAAGTTTGAAGAGGCACTGGATAATGTGCAGCGCCACTATGGTAAGCTGTTTACGCTACCGGAACTGAGGCCTGCACTTGTAGAGGCTGCAGCTTATGCTTATGGTATCGTTCCGACTATGCTGACTAAAGCGCAAGTAGAAAGCATGGGTGAAGAGCTGGCCGATAAGTGGGATGAAAGCGGCATGACGCTGTCTGAAAAGCTGCATGGCGTAGGCGTGAAGATGCGCGGTGCCATTGTAAGCACCCTGCAGGAACAGATGCGCCGGAACAAGACCTGGACTGAGGCTGCAAGGGCGTTGTATGACGGATATGGCGATGATGGTCAGAACGTATATAACGGTGGCAAGGATATTATCAGCAGGCAGGAGCTGCCGAAATATCTGCTGAAGGTAAGGGAGGCAACCGGCAACGACCTGCAGGCATTGGCTGAGCAAAGGCAGGCCATTGACAACATCAATCGTCTGGCCAAAAATGGTGCACCTAACAAGGCACTGCAGGCAGCCTATAATAAGTTGCTGGAAGCAGTGCAGAAAGGCAATGAAAAGGCTATTGAAAAGGCCGTGGAAGTTGCTGTCAACGAAAAATCCCGCTATGTTGCTGAACGTATCACCCGAACCGAGATGGCGAGGGCATGGGCTGATGGCTTTATAGCTAAGATGAAAACAGACGCTGATATTGTGGCTGTGAAATTCAAATTAAGCAGCCGTCACCCTGTTTTTGATATCTGCGACATGTACGCCAAAGCTGATATGTATGGCTTAGGTGCAGGTATATATCCTAAGGATAAGCTGCCGCCTTTGCCTGTACATCCGCATTGCTTATGCCGGTACGTGGAAGTCATTGAAGGCGAAGTTGATATGCAGCAGCAACGCGATCAGGTGCAGGAAGCTGGCGACAAATGGCTGAATAGCTTGCCGGAATCACGCAGGGCGCAGGTGTTGGGACATAAAGGCTTGAAGGCGTGGGAAGATGGTGAAGACTGGCGCAAGTATATGCGTGGTTATGCTGGACTGCGGGAAGTAAAAGGCAGGTTGAACGAAAGTATTCTAAAGCGTCGGCGTATAGGGACTCAAGGACAACAGATTATTGATAAAGCGACGTATAGTAAATTAGTAAAAGGATTTTTGAATGATGGAGGCATTATCATACGAGGAGAAGAAGCTGATCGCTTTTTAGAGAAACAGGGAGCATATGCTTCATATTTAGTTGGAAGTAAAATCGCTTTCATAAGGGATGGCGCAACTGTTTCTGATGTTCTTGAAGAAATGTATCATGCTAAACAGGATAGACGTGGAGATTACAATAATCTTGTTTTTAGTGAAATGATATTACGCAGAGAGATTGATGCACAAAAATACTTGCTAAAAATGTCAGAGAAGTATAAAATACCAATAGAGGAAATTCAAGTAACAACGCAAAACTTAAAAACTTATCAATTGAAATTGCAAGAATTCTTGAAGCAAGGGGGGAACCGATAATGAGCACTAAATATAAGATTATAGATTCTCTTAAAGTGCCACATACTAAGGACTTAACTATTCTTGTGCTTGATAGAGATTATCAAATAGAGGGAATTGGCATAGCAATTATTGATAACAAAAGGTTTCACTATATGCCGAATTCTGTTAAAAGATGGATTACAATTCACACCACAGATGATTTTAAAGATAAAGTTGTGACTATTGTTTAAGTAGATAGGCTTACAAGGTTTTTATAAGGAGATAACATGGATAATTTTAAGATAATTTATAAAATACTCAAGGTTTTTGAGAAAAACTTAGATGTTGAGGAGCCAGATTGGGAAGACTTAACGCCCCAAAAACTTAATATTTCAGAAGTGCTGTGGCAAAATCTTATCCAGATGCTTATAAAAGCAGGGTACATTGATGGAATCAAGATAACATCAACAGCTACAGGCACTTATTTAACGCCTATCAATCCACAAATCACATTGCAAGGTTTGCAATATTTGGAAGAGAATTCTATGATGCGCAAAGCTTACAGACTGGCAAAGGGCATTAAAGACATTACTCCGGGGATTTAATAATTTAACATCGTTAATCAAGCACGTGTAACAGCGTGCTTTTTTATTGCCCAGGAGAGGGCACAATATAGGGCGGAGGCCCATGATATGGAGGTATCAGAACAATGGAAATGAAACAGGTTTACGAAGCACTGGAAAAAGTTGAGAACGGTGCTGACCTCATCGCTGCTATCAAGGGGGAAATTAACACCCTCAACAACGAAGCTAAGAATCACCGCACGGCAGGAGAGCAGAGTGCGACAAAGCTGAAAAGCATCCTGGAGGCTATTGGTTTGGCAGATGGCGATGATGTGGTAGACAAAGCCAAGGGACTTAAGACTACATTAGACCAATTTGCCCAGGGCGGCAAAAAGCCTGATGAGGTCGCAAAGCAGATTACTGACTTAACCGCGCAGGTTGGCAAGGTCACTAAGCAGCTGGCTGAGATGACCGAAACCGCTAAGGCCGAAAAGACCAAGCGTCTTGATGGCATGAAGATGGCTAAGGCTGTAGAGCTGCTGACCAAGGGCAATGCTGCGAGCCCGCAGAACATGGCTAAGCTGCTGGAAGGCAGTATCGTTGTCAAAGACGATGAAAGCCTTGCCTATACCGGCAGCGACGGCAAAGAAATCAGCCTGGAAGATGGTGTTAACGGCTGGCTGAAGGAGAACAGCTGGGCAGTTAAGGCCAATGGCGCAGGCGGTGGTGGCAGCAATGGCGGTGGCGGCGGTTCTGATGATCCGTTCCTCAGTGGCTTTAATTCTTAATGACGAAAGAGAGGATTGTTTATTATGGCTATTAACTATGCAGATAAGTACAGCGCAAAAATTGATGAGCGCTTCAAGACTGGCGCTCTGACCGCTCCGGCAATCAACAACGATTATGATTTCACCGGCGTGCAGACTGTAAAGGTTTATTCTATTCCTACCGCAGGCATGAATGATTACACTTCTACCGGCGCAAACCGTTATGGTACCCCGGCAGAGCTGGAGGATTCCGTTCAGGAGCTGACCTTGACTAAGGACCGTTCCTTCACCTTCACCATCGACAAGAGCAACTATCAGGATACCGGTATGCTGAAAGAAGCCGGTGCAGCCTTACAGCGTCAGATTGACGAGGTAATTATTCCGGAGCTGGATATTTATCGTCTGGCAAAAATCGCTGCAGGCGCTAAGAACAGCGCAACCGCTGCAGTTACCAAGGCTAACGCTTACAGCGCCTTCCTCGACGGCACCGAGAAGCTGACCGACGAGAAAGCACCTTTAGGCAATCGTATTGCTTATGTGGCTGCATCTTACTTCAAGCTGCTGAAGCAGGACGAATCCTTCATCAAGGCTTCTGATCTGGCACAAAACATGTTGGTAAAAGGTCAGGTAGGTATGGTTGACGGCATTCCTATTATCGTTGTACCTGCATCCTACATGCCGGCGAAAACTGCATTCATCATTACCAATCCTATCGCCTGCTGCGCTCCTGTTAAGCTGGCAGATTATAAGATTCATGACAACCCGCCAGGTATCAACGGCTGGTTGGTTGAAGGCCGTGTGCGCTATGATGCATTCGTTCTGGACAACAAGAAAGGTGCTATCTACGTACATAAGACTGCTGCAGAATAATGAAAAGCGTAGAGATTACGCATGAATTTGATAAGCTGGTGCGTGCTTTCGAGGCCGCACCGGTCCAAACGCGCGACATGGTACGCAGACAGGTGAAAATGGCCGTCAGAGATGTCAGGGAATATGCGCGCGATCATCATCGTTTCGTTACCAGAAGCGGTATGACTGAAAAAAGCATTATGAGCCTGGCTAAAGACAACCAAGGTACTGTTATGCTTACAAACAACATAGCGCGATGGCAGCATGAAGGCACTAAGCCCTATGTGATTGTACCACGCAGTAAAAAGGTGCTGCGCTTTGCCATAAACAAGGAATTTGTCTTCAGCAAGCGCGTGCGTCACCCCGGCATAAAGGCGGACCCTTTTCTTTATACGGCAGCTGATGTTATGCAGCCTGTTATTGTCAGCAGATTTGCCAAGGCTTTAGACAGTCTGCTGGGAGGTTTATAATGGATTACATTGATTTTGCAGATATACAGGACGCGGTGCTGGATTGCAAATATGAGGATATTGTCTATGGCAATGAAATCATAAACAGCTTGGCAAGCAGGCTTCAAGTAACCGATATCCCCGAGCCTGTACCTTACATAGTCAAGCGCCTGGGCGTTGTGGCTGCCTGCTATAACAGATGCCTGCTGCAGACCGGCACAGACCCTACAACAGTATTCAACGGCGCTGGCAGTGTAGAAAACAGCGACATATACGCACAGAAGCTGAAGCTGTACAAGGCTGAGATGGAACGCCTTATGGCAAGTATTACAGCTGCTGATTTTGGCGTCACCGGAGGGCAGGGGCGAGCTAGTATTCCTCTGTATCGTTCATGAGCAGGCGTACTGAAATTACAGATGTTATCATGGGACTTTTGCAGGACCAGATACCGGAAGTGCATTGGAGCAGCCTTGTTACCGGTGCTAGCCGTGGCAATAAGCTGGAAGGCACTGTGAGCTGTGACCGTATCACCTATGTGGAGATGACTAAGAGCGGGCGCAAGGGCGTACTGACATACAGCATCTACCTGCTGGATACGGCAAGCATTGAAGGCGTCGATGCCTTGGCCGATAAGCTGGATGCCTTGCTGACGCATTATCACGATTTAGGTGGCTGGTGCATTGACAGCCAAGTGAAAGAAATCGTTTTTGGCGTGGCGCAGGGCAAGGCTGATGCAGGCATGGCGCTGATTACCTATGAAGTTTATTTTGATTGTTAGGAGGAACAGATATGAGTGAATATACTTTCCCAACCCGCACCGATGCGACCAGCACTGCGACTGCGGGCAAAGATTATTTGATTTACCTGAATACCGGCACTACCGAAGCAGCTCCGACCTGGACTCTTCTGGGTGGCCAGCGCAGCGGTGATTTGAACCGTGAAGCTGACGAGATTGATGCTTCCCATAAGACTTCCGGTGGTTGGAAATCCACCCTGCCAGGTTTGCGCAGCTGGTCTATCGACCTTGAAACCGTTTACCTTGCGGGTGATACCGGTGCCAAGTTCTTGGAGGCTGCTTTTTTGGCAGGCAAGCAGGTGCATGTTAAATTTGAATATCCGGATAAGAGCTTTGTTACCGGTTGGGGTTCTATTACTGAATGCTCTCTGAGCACTCCGCATGATGATGTTGCTACTCTTAAAGGCACCATCAGCGGCGACGGTCCCCTCAGCGAACAAAGCAAGGGCTGATTCTTAAACTAAGGCTGGCGTAAAGCTGGCCTTTTCTTATATGGAGGATAACGAATGAAAAAGATTGACATTAAGGCTTTTGGTGAAGGTCAGCAGATTTGGTTTAATATCGGCCGCCTGCGCCGCGTAGAGGACATGTTGAAATGTCCGATTGGCGAGGTGCTGCAGGACGCTGACAAGCTGAGCCTGAAGAATCTGCTGGTACTGCTGAGCGTAGGCATGAGCCAGAACGGCAATAAGACTGAACAGTATTATGCTGAAAAGATTGACGAGGCCATGGAAAACGGTTACAGCATTGCTGATATCCAGCTGCCTGTAGTGAAGGCTGTGGCTGCCAGCGGTATTTTAGGCGTGGGAGCTTATTATCAGCTGTTCCCGGACGAACTGACCGATGAGCAGAAGGCTGATATTAAATACGAAAAAAACTGATTAGCGAGGGCGGTGGCTGCGTATCTATGCGGACATGGTACAATGCAGCTAAAACCCTTGCTTTTGGTGAATTAAGGCTCAAACCTTGGGAGTTTGACAGGCTTTCGGTGTTTGAGTTTAACGATATGGTCGATGCATGCAATGAAATAAGAATGGCAAAGCGGTGGGAAACGGCCTACTGGGTAGCCAACATCATTTCCCCGCATCTCCGCAAGCCTGCCAAAGCAGGTACACTGATGCGACCGTTCTTGAAGCAGAAGACCAAAGAAGAGCAGGCAAGGGAGCGGGAACGCTTCTATGCTGATTTTGAGCGTCAGAGGAAGGAGGCAGGCAATGGCAAATAAAGAAATATCCGTCAAAATTACGGCGGATAGCAAACAGGCTGAGCAAGGCTTCAGCAGAACTGCAGCAGCAGTAGAAGCTGCAGGCGATGCTGCCGGCAGAATGTCCGCAAAAATGAGCAAATCGACAGCGATTCTTGCAGATATTGCCAAAATGTTTCAGCAGCTGAATTCCGACGTGAAAGCAATGCGCAAGAGCCTGGACAGTATCGACAGCAAGAATGTCCGGCGCGTAGGCGATGATCTGGAAACTGTCAGCAAGCAGTCCAAAAAGGCAACCAGCGGAATAAAAGGCTTTGCTGATAAATGCAATAAGATGACTGGAGCGCTTAGCGCTATTGCTGCAGTGCAGTTAGGCAGCGTCTTCACCGGTATGGCAGGCGGTATCCTTAATATGGGCATAGCGTCCGTACAGGCTGCAGCACAGATGCGTCAGTATGAGATTGCCTTCCAGACCATGCTGAAATCTGCTGAGGCAGGTACGCAGATGCTGAGGGACTTACAGCAGTTTGCTGCAGAAACACCCTTCGACGTACCCGGTGTTGTAAGCGCAGGTCAGCAGCTGATGGCGTTCGGCTTTAAAGCTGAAGAGATTATCCCTATGCTTACCAACCTAGGCGATGCCGCCAGCGGTTTAGGCTTAGGCACTGAAGGTGTTAGCCGTCTTGCATATGCATTAGGGCAGATGCAGACCAGTGGTAAGCTCAATGCGCAGGACATGATGCAGCTTACCAGCGCAGGCATTTCGGCATGGGATATGCTGGCGCAGGCTGCAGGTAAAACAGTAGCTGAAATGAAGGACCTTTGCTCTAAAGGCGCTATTGATTCTAAAGCAGCCGTGCAGACCATTGTAGCAGGCATGAATGAACAGTTCGGCGGCATGATGGCCAAGACTTCGGACGAGGTTTCCGGTCTTCTGGCCAACATCGAAGAAACTGCCGGCAATACTTCCGCTGCTGTAGGCAAATATCTGACGGAAGCCTTTAACATCAAGGGTATCTTGAAGGATGTATCCGACAGGTTGGGAGAGTTCCAGCAGAAGATGCAGACGGCGACAGAACAGGGCAAGAGCTTAGGCGACGTCATCAAAGAGTGCGTACCTGCTCCTGTTATCGCCGCAATAGGTGCATTTGCTGCAGTGCTTGCGGTTGTATCGGTTGCAGCCGTAGCGACGTTAGGCGCGGTACTGGGACTTACTGCAGGTATTGTTGCTATAGGCGCTGCAATCGGTGCTGTTGCTGCTTTGGTAGTTACTTATTGGGATGAAATTGTTGATGCTGTTAACATAGCAGTACAGGCTATTCTTGATACTGTTGTTATCATCGGTACCGCCATTACAGAAGCCGTTCTTAGTGTTGTAAATTGGATTGTTGGTGCAATAGGTGATATGTGGGCAGATATTACAGGCGACCAAGATAATTGGTTTAGCAAATTTTCTTCTATGCTTGGTGATGCTATTAAAGAAGTAGAGGATTTTGCAAAAAAAGCCATTGATTGGTTCGGCAGAGTTTTCGCAGCGAAAAAAGCTGTTGTTGATACTCGTAATGCTGATGCTGAACTTGCTCAGATTCAGGAAGATTATAAAATCTATGAGGAAGCAAAAAAGACTACCAGAAAATCTGATTCCAGCAATCTTTTTCAAAATCCTGATAAAGGCAATCGTGGTTCCGAAAGAAATTCTTCCTTAAAGCAGGAGAATGTAGCCTTAAAGGCTATGCAGGACGAAAACAGGATAGCTCAGGAGCGGAAGAAAATCGCAAACGACTATGTCCGGCTTGTTTTGAAAAAAGAAAAAGACATGTGGGCAGCTCAGAACGCTATTGCAAAAAAGTATGGCACTGACGCTCAAAAATATCAGATTCAGCTCAAAGAAATTGAGTTCAACAAAAAGCAGGAACTGCAGGAAGAGGAACTGGCCTACACGGAACAGATGCTTGCTGCTGAAAATGCACTTAAGGAAGCGCAGCTGCGTGGAGCATCTCAAAAAGAGCTAGAGATGCTCAGGGAGAAGCTGGCCTTGCTTAAGAAGACTCACCAATATACGATTGATAATATCAATCAGACTGCTACGGCTAAGGCCAATAGTGCTCAAACTGACTACGATAACAAGGAAGCAGAATGGCAAGCGCGACACGATACATCCTCTACTGTTGGTAAATGGAGCATGGACGCTGAACGTGACTTTGAGGCGGGCAAGGCAAAAGCGGATGAAGCTAAAACCTATGAAGAAAAGGTTCGTTTAATGAATGAAGCCTTACAGAAATATGACGAGGAACAGCAAAAAATAAATACCATCAGTAAGATTCAGCAGACCAGCAATCAGCTGGCAAAGGATTTTTCCGGTGCTATAACTGACTGGATTACCGGAGCTCAGAGCTTCGGAGATGCTATGAAAAACATTCTGCAGCAGCTCATTGCACAGCTTATTCAGGCAGCTATTTATGCAACCATCGTGGCTGCCTGCACTGGCGGTGGTGGTGGCTTTGCTGCGCGTTGGAAGAGTGCTTTCGGCAAAGGCCTTGCAACAGGTGGTTCGGTTGATGGCCCCGGTACCGGTACGAGTGATAGCATACCTGCAATGCTCTCTAATGGCGAGTACGTGCTTAACGCTCAGGCTGTAGACCGTTTGGGTGTACCGTTCTTGAATGGTCTGAATACTGGGCGTTTGAGAGGCTTTGCCAGCGGCGGGCTTGTCGGTTCCGGCGGTGTTGCTGGCTATAAGGCAGAACGTGGCAGCAATGGCGGGCAGGTGCAGAGCGTTAATCTGTCTATGAATGTTTCTGCAATGGATGCTTCCAGCTTTGGCGATTTCCTTAATCGTGGCGGGCTGGATGTTGTTCGTCAGGCATTGTATGACAATAACCGCAATTTTGCGAGTGAGGCAGGTGTTTGGTAATGCGTAAGTTCCCAGAATTAAGAAAATTTAGCTGGAACAGCACCTTTGAAGAAAAATGGAATACCACTGTACAGAAATCTGCCTCCGGCCGTGTGCGTACATTGACCAATCAGCTTTACCCGGCATGGACTGTCAAAGCAAGCTATCCTGCGTTGACGGATGCACAGGCAGATGAGCTGTTAGGCTTCGTCGCTTTAATAAAAGGCTCCTTTGAGGCCTTCCTCTGGCTTGATCCGGAGCATAATACGGAAAAAGGTGCACCGTTGGCGCAGGTGAGCAGCAGCAAATATCAGTGCGTAGCGCGCATCGGCAGCTATGTTGAGCCGGTGGAATACGTAGAGAATGTAACCGTTCTGGTAAATGGCGCAATAGTGCCGGCAACCAATTACACTGTAAGCGGAGGCATTATCACCTTCCGGCAGATTCCTTCCGGCACAGTAACGGCTAACTATACATATTACTGGAAAGTGATATTGGCAGATGACGGCCTGACCATCAGCAAGAAATTTGACAATATCAATACCGCAGAAATCAAGCTGGAGGTAGTACGATGAAGGACGTAGGCACAGGCTTAGAAAATTACCTGAATACGGAAAAGCATATGACAAGCTGTGACCTGTTCGAGCTGCGTCTGCCTGATGGCGGCGTTTATTACTACACGGATGCCGATAAGGATATCCTGTATGATGGCCATAACTATCGACATGACGTGCTTCTTATCAAACGCCAGCAGGTCAAGGTTAATGACAGCGTAGTTGTCGACACGCTGAGTGTAAACATCAAGGCTGATAAGACTGCTAAAATTGGCAACACGCCGCTGCTGAAGGCTGCACATGACGGCACACTGGATATGAGCAAGCTGTATTTACGCAGATGCTTTTTCCGTGATGCCGTAGTTATCGGTGCTATTGGTTTGTTTGGTGGCAAGGTAGAAGTGAAATCGTGCGGCGGTTTAGGTTTGGACCTTACAGTGAAGGCTGTTACGCAAGGCCTTAGCCAGGAATTCCCGGTGCGAAAGTATTATCCGCAGGGCACATATTCAACAAAAGGCGGAACAATAACGGCCAGCACGGACAGCACAGCAGGCTGCCTGATTGCACCATACGTTCCCTTGAAAGAGGTGCTGATGTAATGAATGAGGGACAGAAAATAGCCGAAGCTGCTTTAAGCTGGCTGGGTACGCCGCATGTCAACGGAGCGAAGAGCAGAGGCCACGGAATTGACTGCGGCATGCTTTTGATAGCGTCAACGGAGGATGCAGGCTACATTGCGAAGGACTCCGTAAAGGTGGCACCATACAGCAACGAATGGCATCTGCATCACAGTGATGAGTGGTTCCTGCATTATGTGCAGACCTATTGCCATGAGGTTAAGACGATGGAGGCAGGAGATTTCCTGCTGTACCAATTTGGCCGCTGTATTTCTCATGGCGGTGTATATGTTGGTAACGGCATGGTTTGTCATGCTGTTGTTGAACAGGGTGTTATCCTCAGCAGTGTTGATGATGTAATGTTTCTGGATGCCAAAGGCAGAAGCAGGCTGCGTGGTATATATAGGTTTGGAGGTGAGTAGATGGGCTTATTTAAGACGGCAAATATCGTCAGCAGGGCGGATAAGATCAGCAATTTTACCGTCAGCACGGCTGAGTATGGCAGCGCTGTCATGGAGCTGCTTGGAACAACGCGCATCAGCGGCAACGTTATTTATTATGATGACTTTGAGGCCCATGAGCACCGGGAAACACAGCGCTCCGGCAAGGGCGGCGGTGTAAAATCTACTACAATAACCTATACATACACGGCTGCTGTCATTATGGGACTGTGTGAAGGCCCCATTAAAGGTATCGGCCGTGTATGGATTGATAAGGAACTGTATCAGTATCCGTCCGAGAAAATCGGTATGACATTGTACAGCGGTACTGCTGATCAGCAGCCATGGCCTTACGTTGTCGGTAAACATCCGGAAAAGGCTCTGCCTTATACCGGACTTGCTTATATGGCCGGTGTTATCGACCTGGGCAACAATGCCAGCCTGCCTAACTTTAACTTTGAGGTTCAGGGCAAGCTGCTGGATACCGGTGACGGCGTTGACGTTAACCCTGCTGATTACATCAGATATATTCTGGACAAGGTTGGGCTGCAGGAAGTTGAGATAGTCGGTTTGGAGAATTACCGGAAGTATTGCCGTGAGTCGGATTTTCTTATTTCAACACCTGCAGACTACACCAGCGCAAAGACAGCTCGTGATATTGTCAATGAGATTGCGAGCCTGACAAATGCATACATGTTCTGGAGCAATGACAGGTTTAAAATCGTGCCTAGGGCTGACCGTCCTGTAGGCGAGTGGCAGCCTGACAAACAGATTGTCTATAACCTTACTGCAGATGATTTTCTTGAACAGAGCAACGGAGCCTGCGTAACCTATTCCCGCAAAGACAGCAGTGAGCTGTACAACCGCTTTACCGTAGAGTTTTACAATCGCGAAAATGCTTACGAAAAGGAAAGCGTCAGCTATGAGGACAGCGAAAATATTGCTGATTATGGCTTGCGGCAGGCAAGCACAACGGCTGCTCATTATATCTATACCAAAAAGCGTGCGGTGAAGCTGGCCGAAGAGCTGGCAAGGCGCAACAAATATGAGCGCAATAAATATACCTTCAAATTAGACTGGTCCTTCTGCCGGCTTGAACCGGGTGACCTAGTGACGCTGACTGATGCTAATATTGGCCTTGATAAGCAGGTAGCAATGATTGACGGCATCACAGAGGATGCGCATGGCATCCTGAGCGTTACTGCTATCAGCAGAGCTGCAGGCGATTACTCCGAAGCTCTGTATGATGTGCATGAGGTTGACAGGCCTTATGTAGATTTCAACGCTGAGCCGGGGGATACGGATACACCACTGATATTTCAGCCTCCTAGTGATTTGACTTCCAGTGGTAACGAAATCTGGATAGCAGCCAAAGGCAAGAAGGATGCCTGGGGCGGCTGTACAGTATTTGTCAGCGACAATAATACCAATTATAGGAAGGTAGGCACTATAACCAATAATGCGCGCTTGGGTACTTTGACCAAAAACATGCAGGTTAGTGATACAACCTGCGAGGTCAAGATTAACGGCATGCTGCTCAGCGGTACCGAGCAGGATGCAGAACGTGGCAATACGTTATGCTGGGTAGATGGTGAGTGCATCAGCTACACTACGGCTACAATGCTCAGCAACGGCAATTACCGCCTTGACGGCTGCATGCGCGGGCAATATAACACTACTGCTACAGCGCATAACAGCGGAGCACGTCTGGTGCGCTGCGATGAGGCGCTGCTGAAAACAGAGGTCCGGAAAGAGGATGTAGGCAAAAAGATATGGCTGAAGTTTTGCTCCTACAATATCTTCAGTACAGGGGAGCAGAGCCTTGCTGATGTGCAGGCCTATGAGTATACAATTAACGCTTACTACATCCCTCCGGTGCAGAACCTGACGGCCTATAATCGTTACCGCCAGCTTGCTGACGGTGTGGCTCGTTATGACATTGTTGTCAACTGGACTCCGCCTAATATGGCTACATATCTGGAAGGCCAGCTCTGGTATAAGACCAACAATGAGCAGGCAGAAAGAATGGTTATAGCTGAGGGCGTGCCGGCAGATGAAATGGGCTGGCAGGGTGGATGGCTGTATGGCGGTGCTGGCAAAGACCAATGCGTAATACCTCAGGCTATCGTTGGCGATACCTATCGGCTTGCTGTATGCACTAAGGATGAATATGGTATGGCTACCAGCCCTGATATGTCACCTCAGATTGATATTACGGTAGCGGTTAAGACTACTACACCGAACACTCCGGATGATTTCAACATCAGCTTTAATGATGTTGCTGTGGTTACATGGAAAGAGGTTACAAACTCCGACATAGCTTTCTACGAGGTGCGACGCAACAATTACCCCGGTGTTGAGGATGTAAATCTGCTGGCGCGTACCAACGGCCTCAGCGCGTCGCTGGCGCTGTCAGAGCGTACAGGCACGCTGTATCTGTATGCTAAAAGCGCCATAGGTAAATACAGCGCTCCTGCAGATTTGAAATACTACAAAGCAGAACCGCCGAGACCGGAACCTCCGGTGCTCAGTCCTAAAGTAGGCGGTATGGGCATCAAATGCAAGGCTGTACCCAGTGACTGCATCGGCGTGCGCTATTATATCAATGATGATAGCGTGTACAGCAAAAACAATACCCTGTCATATAGCTGTGAAGCAGGCGTGTATGATGTAACCTGTGCTTATGTGGATATGTTTGGCGATGGTCCGACATCCGGGCAGTCGACCTGTACCGTAAAGACTGTTATTGACGAGAGTATGATTGCTGATGAAGCTATCAGCTCCGCTAAGCTGGACAAGATTGTACAGACAAATATCAGTAATGCTACGGCCAACGCAAACACTGCGTTACAAAATAGTAATAACGCTTTAGTTAATGCAAATGCAGCGTTGAGTAATAGTAATATCACCGCTGATAAGTTAAAAAAAGATTATAGTACAACCACACAGACGGAAACACTTATTGCTACACGTGTTGCTAACAGTTTGGGCAATTACAGTACCACGGAGCAGACCGCCAACATGATTGCCGGCAGCATTGCTAATTTTAAAAATGACACGCTTAGTCAGTACAGCACTACTAAGCAGACATCTGCCATGATTAGCAGTGGCATTGCTGATTTTAGGGACGGTACTCTCAGCAAGTACAGCACGACAGAGCAGACATCTGGCATGATTAGCAGCAGCATTGCTAATTTTAAAAATGACACGCTCAGCCAGTATAGTACAACAAAGCAGACTGAGGAACTTATAAGCTCGCAGGTTGCAAGCTATACTGATGGTAAATTGAGCAGTTACAGCACAATCGAGCAGACTAATACTAGTATTAGCAATGTGGTGGTCAAGCTGACAAATTGGACTGATAAAAAAATAGAATCATACAGCACAATCACTCAGACCCAAGATGCCATCAGCCTTGCGGTAAAAGATATCGACCTTGACGGCAATACGCTGATCAGCAAAATCAACCTTGCTAATGGCGGCATCCTGCTTGACGGCGAACTCATCCATATCACCGGGCAGACTCTTTTTGATGATAATATTGTTACAAACAAAATGCTGCAGGCGGGGAGTGTGGATGCAAGCAAGATAAAGGTAGATAGTTTGTCAGCTATATGCGCGACTATCGGTACATTACGTACAGCAACTAGCGGAGCAAGAACGGAAATAAAAGACAACTTGATTGAAGTATATGATGCAAACAATGTTTTGCGCGTAAGAATGGGGGTATGGTAATGGTATATGTAGGTATATTGATAGTGATTACTGTTGTGGTGTATCTCTATAAAAAATCAACCGCTAAGGAAAGTAGGGAGGACGATATGCAAGGCTTGCAGACGTTTGACAAAGACGGAAAAATTAACATCGATATAACTAACAGGCTGGCAAAATACTGCGGAAAAATTAACGCATTGACGTTAACGGGGAGCGTTGTAGACCCTGCCATCAATGGTAAAGATGTATGGTTTTCGTATACGTGCAACCCTAAATCGACATTAGATAAATATTTAAATTTTTCAGACATACATATTCAGACGTACTTTACATATCCGGAATTAATCGTAAACGGCGATACAATCTCATGGAAATTTCACAATGTCGAACGTCCTTTTTACAGCGGAAGCGGAAGCTCATTGAGTATGGCGGAAATCGTCCCTCATTTGCGAGTAACGATTTATTACGGGGTGTACTGAATGAAATATTTTGAAGTTATCAACGATAAAAATGTTTTACAGATTGATGATAGCTATAAAAATCTTGTTTTGAAGCGTAAAACAACTGCAACAATCTCAGAGCACAATAATCCGATTAGTTATGGTTCGGCATTTTATGTTGACATTCCCACGGAAAACGACGAAATTTTGATAGCGGCACGCCCCGTCGGAACGAATGACCGAGGATTTATTCTTACTATTACAAGAGCGGGAGCGCCTGCGAGAATTACTGTTGCCGAGAGCGATTACGATGACCCGTCGCCCGTTGGGCAACAATTTGAGGTTTATTTTTTCTCACCGAATCACCCATTGAAAAACAATAATCACGCGGGGCTGCAAGTTTTTGACGCTAACGGCAAAACTGTTTTTGATAGCGCGTATAATTATTTTAAACCCGTTTATGCTCAATTTGGCGCGATGCACATTATAGCAAGAGATGTTGTTGGTTTTGACGGTGACAATTATTATAGTTGGCTTGGTAGACCATACAAACATCTTAAAGATATTCCGAACGGCAGACAGTATGCCGTAGCTCAGACGCTTACTCCGTGGTATAACTGGTATTATCATCCGCAGACAGGCGGAGAAATTGCTGTTCTGGGGTACAGATTTTTAGATAATGCTGTTTGGCTACATTCGTTCCCGATTTACAACAGTGGCGGCAAAGATACAACTATTACAGCGCCGACGATGTGGAAAGAAATGGATGTGCGAGTTAATTACTTGATAGTCGACGTAACCAATTTTTAAGGAGGCGACAAATGAAACCACAAGCATTTCAGCCGGGCGAGCTGCGCGATGAATATGACCAAATAATTCGCGCCGGTGCCTATGGCAAGAAAACACCATTTGTTAATTCTGACAATAGCGCTATCTTAGATTACATCATGAACAACTTCGATGCGTTATATGCTCAGATACCTAACGGCAGAGCCTATGTAAAATCTGTCAACAATATAACACCGGACAGCAACGGCAATGTTACTGTTAATGTTGGCAGCGGCGGTGGAACCGGTGGCACAAACATTACTGTAGACAGCACCTTGTCGAGCACAAGTACAAACCCTGTCCAAAACAAAGTGATTTATGCGGCTCTCAACAATAAACTGGACAAGAACGGTACTGCAACCTATGCTACATGTGACAGCTCCGGTAATATCATCAGCAGCACCTATGCCAGAAAGGCGGAGCTGAGCGGCTACGTGAAGTCAATCAACAATGTGAAGCCTGACGTTGCCGGCAACGTCAACATCAGTAGCAGTGGTGGCGGATCTAACATTACTGTTGATACTACGTTATCAAGCACATCAAATAACCCGATTGCTAACAAGGCTGTTTATACGGCCTTGAATAATAAGCTGGAAAAGAATGGTACGGCCATGTATGCATCTCGAGACAGCTCCGGAAATGTCTTTGGCAGTACATATGCAACTAAAACAGAGCTGAGCAAGTGTGTTAAAAGTATCAACAATTTGACTCCAGACAGCTCCGGCAACGTCAATATTAGTACCAACGGTGGCGGAACGAATATTACTGTAGATACTGCATTATCTGGAACTTCAAACAATGCTATTTCCAACAAAGCAGTATATGCTGCTCTGAGTGGCAAACTGGATAAAATAGGCACGGCAGCTGCTGCAACTAAGGCAACACAAGATGGAGCAGGAAATGTTATTGCAACGACTTACATCAAAACAGTCAATAATTTAAAGCTAGACAGCTCCGGCAACGTCAATGTTAGCGCTGGCGGCGGTGGAGTAAGCACGTCTACAGCTAACACGTGGACTGCTCAGCAAGATTTCCAACATTTAGGGGTTGCTTTTGAACGCTATAACTCTGCTAATATAAGTGGATCGAGTGTTACCCCGAATACGTCTATGGCTGTTTATGTTGCATCAGGGGCGTTTACTATAAATATGGCAACAATAGCAAGTCGCCTCAGCTACAATCAAGCAACAGTTTTTAGTGCTTATATTACATCGGATGCAGATTATGCTTTAACGATTTCTGATGCCGGCACTGTTAAATATATCGGCAGTGCATCCGATTTAGCTATAACTAGCGCTGGCTTGCTGCTCAATATATTGATGAGCAAAGACGGTACTGGAAATCTGATTAGCATTATCCAAGCTAACAAACTGGCGTGAGGTGTAGAACATGGGACTTAACAGGATGATGTTTATAAGCAAGCATACTACTGGTGGCGGAACTACAGGAGATAATGCGTTTGTTATAACAATGGGACAGCAAGGCTATCAATATGGCTATTCACGCTACAACGCAACCATTGGCGAGGTCGAAGGTAACATGCAACACGACGGCAAAGCCGTTACTCTTGTGATGCTGTGTTATTATAGTGGCTTTCTTGATTTTGCTTTCAATATCGAGGGTGTCACTGGGGGTAAATACAATGTTACTGTTAAAGTAACGTCAACGGAAACAAATGAAAATGTACGCATTAACTTTTCAAGCATTCAGTATCAGAGCTATGTTCCCGGCTTCTACGAATATACGCAAAATTTATCTTCAGATGCTGTGCGTATGTTCTCTAAAGCCAACGTCGGTAAAAAATTCAAAGTTGAATTGATCTTTAACTAAGGAGCAAATAATGAAAACGTATACATATAAAGCAAAGCACTATGATAACTTGTACGATTTGTCCGAGGCATTAGGCGCAGACGGTGTCTTTATCCCACGCACAATATCTGATACTGACCTAGAGCAGCTGGGCGTTGTCGTGGCGGAAGCGGAAGAGCCGATTGGAAATATCCGCGCCCGCAAAATCATGGAGCTGAAGCGTCAGCGTGATGCTGCGGAGGTCGAGCCGGTGGAGTATGGCGGGCACCTCTACGATTATGACAGTAAGGCGCGCGACCGCATCGCCGCTGCAATAATTGCGCTGGACGTGCAGGGCGAGGGCGCTAAAATCAGCTGGACCACGGCTGACAATGAGGATGCGGTGGTAACAGCGCAGGACCTGCGTATGATTATCGCCGCTGTTGCTGTGCGTAGTAATGCTTTGCACACAGCGTATAGAGCCGCCAAGGCGAAGGTTGAAGCTGCACAAAGCAAAGACGAAATCGACACTATTTCTATAAATTAGGAGGGTATTTATGAACTACCGACTCTTTACTGACTCAGCACTAGCTGCAGCACAAACTCTTTATTATGGCTGGAGCTATAAGGTAACATTAGCAGCAATCTTAGCTCTATTGTTACACAAACATGCTATTCTTTTTTACGCATTCAGCGTTCTTGTGTTTTTGGACTGTTTAACTAAGTGGATTGCTATCGCCCATGACTATCTCATAAGCCAAGGACAAAATCCTACTGTGCTGCAATCGCTTATCGGTATAAAAGTAGCTCGCAGCAAAGGATTGATTTCCTCAGAAGTAATGAAGCACAGATTTTTAGGTAAAATTTGCGTCTACCTTCTGTGTGTTATGGCAGCAGCAAGTGCAGATCTGATTATGGTTGAGCTGTATAAACCAACATGGGCAGTAGGAACCATTATTGGTTACTTAACGGCAACAGAATTACTAAGTATAGTAGAAAACCTCAACGCTGCTGGCGTTGAGGCTGTAAAAGGCTTGGTTGATATTGTCAAAAAGAAGAAGGTGTAAAGATGTTAAGAGGTATTGACGTAAGCGAAAATAATGGTGTAGTTGATTGGGGGCGGGTAGCTTCTGGCTTAGATTTCGCTATTATCAGAATCGGTTATGGTCGGAATCATTTGGACAGCCAATTTTACAACAATATCAATGGCGCATTAGCTGCAGGCCTTAAAATTGGTGTTTATCACTACAGTTACGCATTATTACCAGAAAGGGCGCAGGAGGAAGCAAGGTTTGTTGTTGAAACGCTAGCAGATTGTGGATTAAGCTCCGAAAAGCTGGAAATGGGTATATGGTTTGACATGGAAGATGCAGACGGATATAAACAGCGTCATGGTATGCCTTCACGTCAGGAGATTACTGCAATGTGCAGTGAATTTATCTGTGAGTGTAACCGCAGTGGCTATAGTTGTGGTATATATGCTAGCCTGGATTGGTTAGAGCATCAGATTGCCACAGAGCAACTTGCTAGTTATGTGCCATATTGGGTAGCTCAGTGGGGCGGGCACTGCGACTGGCCGAATGCTAACATGTGGCAGTACACTGATGGGTACTATGTTGATGGTAAAGAGTTTGATGGGAATCTTTATTTTGACTGATTTTATATTCAAAACAAGCTGATTTTTGTCCAATATTTGTCCAATATTATTTTTCGAAACTTGTAGAACCAATTAAGCGATTTTAGGTCATAATAGCGAGAAACGTAGATAGCAAGCGCCTTTTCAACTTCCCCCAACTCTTTGTAAATCGCAATAAAATTATATTTTGTTACTTCGGGTACAAGAGGCCGTGAGTTCGAATCTCGCCGCCCCGACCAAATTTAAAACTTAGGAACCGCATGAGAATGCGGTTCTTTTTGTTTTTGCGACTAAATACAGTATTTGAATTACTTTATAAAAGGGCAATTCTGTTAATAATCCTTTGGAACGCTAGGTAATATGGGGTATTTACGCTTTATAATTCGCAAAAATTCCTGCATAAAAATAGAGAACCGGTATTTTAGCTCCGATTCTCTGATATTTCACAAAAATATTGGCGTTTGGTTATTTTTCCTCATTTGCATTAGCTTTAATAAGTTTACGTACTTCGGCTTCAGGCAAATCTTTATAGTTAGAAGGAGAAACAACATTACGTCCTGTTTTAGCTTCCAGGGCTGCGCGTGCATCACCTGCGATTTTGCCTCCGGCTTGAGCTGCAGAAACATTTTGTGTCATGCCGTAAACGTCATGAGTTTTAGCTATTTCGGTTGTAGAAGCTTCGCCGAGAGCGGTAAACAGTAATTCAAGGTCCGTCATATGATCACGTAAATTTTCGCTGGGGCGGTCAAGTGATTTTATCTTTTTATGCTGACTTGGGGTAATACCAAAAGTAGCTTTGCTGATTTCAGCAGTAAGAATAGCATATTCTTTACCTTCTTTAATACCACGTTTTTTCCATTCGTCCGTCAAAGTATCACGAACAGCAATACCACGTTCTCGACGTGCTATCCATTCATCACTGTAACCTTTAGCGCGGTATAGTTCGCGCATACGTGTTTGGGCAAGCTCAGGGTTTTCGATTTCTTCTATGCGTTCGCTGCCAACTTGCGCAAGCCATTGCTTAAAGGGTTCGGCTTTAGGTGAGGGGATAGACTGGATGATGCGCAGGATGCCTTTAGTGTTTGCTGCGTCTGTTTTACGCATTTTTCCATCAGAAGCAGGCATTTTCAACTGGTGACAAAATGTCACCGTTTCACTACCTTCTTCTTTCAGACGTTGCTTTAATTTATTCCAGTATTTGCGGTTGTCGGAGCTATCTGTCAAAGCACCAACAATATCGACTACGGAAAAATACCATTGCTGTTCTTCTTCGTTCCAAACGGAACGGATTTTAGCAGATTGGAATAATTTTATAGTGTTCATGTGTTTTTCCTTTCTTTATTCACAGTAGCATTTGTTTTTTTATTATATTACTCTCTATATTCCAATTAACGAAAAAACGTTTATGTACTATGATTGTATTATAACGCTATGTGTTGCAGTGTGTCAAATATTTTAGTGAATATATATTTGGTCTTGTAAAGAGGAGTCTTTTAGTATGGAAAAAGAAAAACAAGTTGTAGGGGACAATAGAAATAACGATTTTCAGGGATTCGTCCTTGATGATTCGCCAAAAACAGTTGAAGAACAATTAGAGATTATTAAAAAATACCTTGAGCGTAGTATGCCTAGAAGAGAGAATGAATAGCGTATTTAAAATATAATGATTGATTAAGCAGATTTTGAGTAAAAACTCAGAGTCTGCTTTTTTCTCATCCCACTAATTTCCGCCATAAAAAGGATTTTCCCTTCGTTCTGTAGAATTATAAAATATAACTGAAAATACTAATTGCAGAATGGAGGCTTTGCGATGAAAATAACTTTTTTAGGTGCAACGCGCACCGTTACCGGTTCCTGCTATCTGCTGGAGGTAGGCGCACATAAGTTTTTGGTAGACTGCGGCATGTTCCAGGGCTCCAAGCTGATTAAGGCGCTGAACGAAAAGGAATTTTTGTTTCATCCGGGAGAGATTGAGGCTGTTGTATTGACGCACGCCCATGTTGACCATAGCGGTCTGTTGCCGAAGTTGGTCAAGGAAGGCTTCCGCGGCCCCATCTATTGCACTAAATCAACGGAGGAACTGTGCTCGATTCTGCTGCCGGACAGTGCGCACATTCAGGAGGGTGAGGCGGAATACGCCAACCGCAAAGGTATGCGTGCCGGCAAAAAGATTGTTGAGCCGCTGTTTACGGTTGATGATGCTGCCAGAGCCTTGCATTTGTTCAAGCTGCGCAGCTTTGGAGAAGCGTTTAGTGTTGTTCCCGGTGTTACCGTTACCTTCCGCGTTGCGGGACACATTCTTGGCTCTGCTTTCGTAGAAATGTCTGTTACTGAAGGCGACAAAAAGACGCGCTTGATTTTTACCGGCGATATCGGTCAGCCGAATCAGCCGATTATTGAAGACCCGGCGGCAGCAGGCGGTGCCGATTTTATTATTACGGAATCCACCTACGGCAACCGCATCCACGAAGCTTACGATAAGGAAGGCGAGCTGGCGAATATTATCAACGATACTGTCGAGCGTGGCGGTAACGTTATTATTCCTGCGTTTGCTGTAGGGCGTACGCAGGTACTGCTGTACTATTTCCAAAAGCTGCAGGCGGAAGGCAAAATTCCGGAGATTCCTATTTACGTAGATAGTCCTATGGCCAACAGAGCTACGCAGATTACTATGACGAATCCCGAGGAATATGATGAGGAAGCGCGGGCGCTTTACGCTATGCAGGGACGCAGGCTGGTGTCTATGCATAATCTGCGCTTTACAGCAACGGTGCAGGAATCCATGGCGATTAACGAAATTCCTGGCAGCAAGATTGTTATTTCGGCCAGCGGCATGGCAGATGCCGGACGTATTCTGCATCACCTTAAGCATAATCTGTGGCGTGAGGACAGCAGCATAGTATTTGCCGGCTATCAGGCGGAGGGCACTATCGGACGCAGGCTGATAGAAGGTATTAAGCGCATTAAGATTATGGGCGAGGATATCAGAGTCAACGCCAAAATTTACAATATGAAGGGCTTTTCCGCCCATGCGGATAAGCAGCAGCTTTTAGCATGGTACAGCAGCATGAAGGAGGTGCCTAAGGCCTTTTTCGTTACGCACGGCGAGCTTGATGCAGCTATGGAGCTGGCAGATTCTTTGGGACGCAATCTGGGCACGGCAACCTACATCCCGCACTTTGGTGACTGCGCCGAAATCAATGGTACTGAGTGGCAGATGCATGAATCCGAAATGGTTCAGGTTGAGCCTGCTGCTATCGACCTGCGTGCTTACATGCGTGGTATGGAACACGATTATCTGCTGCAGCGCAGCAAAATCGAACAGATTGTGGCGCGTAACCCGGATAAGGCGGTTATGGTACGCAAGAAGCTGGAAAAGCTGCATAAGTACATGGATGATATCCTGAAGGATTTGTAAGAAAAAATGATATACGCTTTGCATAAATAAAAAAATGCACCATTCCTTAACACTCGGGAATGGTGCATTTTAGTTTTTAAATCGTTATAGCTTACAGTCTGTTGCTGCTGTTGAGTACGTCACGCATTTTGTGAGCTACCATGTCTTGGATAGCCTGACGTGCGGGTTTCAGATATTGGCGAGGATCGAAGTCGCCGGGGTTTTCTACAAGATGCTTACGGATGGAAGCGGTCATTGCCAGGCGCAGGTCGGTATCGATGTTAATTTTGCAAACACCGAATTTGCCTGCTTGCAGCAGCATGTCTTCAGGTACGCCTTGAGCGCCGTCCAGCTTGCCGCCGTACTTGTTGCATTCTTCAACAAAGGACGGGATAACGGTGGAAGCACCGTGCAGAACCAGAGGATAACCGGGCAGCATGTTGGTGATTTTTTCCAGACGAGCGAAGTCCAGTTCCGGTTTGCCTTTGAATTTGTAAGCGCCGTGGCTGGTGCCGATAGCGATAGCTAAGCTGTCGCAGCCGGTGCGTTCAACGAATTCTACAGCCTGATCGGGATCGGTGTAGGTAGCGTCCTTGGTGTTAACCTTAACAGCGTCTTCAACGCCTGCCAGTCGGCCAAGCTCTGCCTCAACTACAACGCCTCTTTCGTGTGCATATTCAACAACACGACGAGTCATTTCGATATTTTCTTCAAAAGGATGCTTGCTGCCGTCAATCATAACGGAGGTGAAGCCGCCATCGACGCAGGCTTTGCAGATGTCAAAATCTTCGCCGTGGTCCAGATGCAGGCAGATAGGCAGACCGGTGTCTTCGATTGCTGCTTCAACCAGCTTCATCAGGTAGATGTGGTTAGCGTATTTGCGGGCGCCGGCACTTACCTGCAGAATCAGCGGGGATTTTTCCTGTTGTGCTGCAGCAACGATACCTTGGATGATTTCCATGTTGTTGACGTTGAAGGCACCAACAGCATAGTGACCTTCGTAAGCTTTTTTGAACATTTCAGTAGATGTAACTAAGGGCATTTGTCTATTCCTCCTTATTCAGGGTAGCCTTACAGCTACTCTGTCTTTACATTAGTATACACTAATTATATCATGGTCTGCTTATTTAGTACAGAAGTTTCTGTAAATCCTCCGGCAAAGCGCGGGTAATTTCTAAAAACACATCGCTTACCGGATGCTTAAAGGCGAGGCGGTAGGCATGCAGTGCATGGCGCGCCTGGGGGCCGGGCGTGCCGTAAAGATTGTCGTTTACGAGCGGATGGCCGATGGAAGCAAGGTGGACACGTATCTGGTGCGTGCGTCCGGTAAAAAGACGAACCTTGAGCAGCGTGCAGCTGCTGTAGGCTGCTAAAACCTCATAGGCTGTTTTAGCGTATTTGCCGCGCGTGTAATTAACACAGCGTTCGATGATACTGCCCTCCTTGCGGGCGATGGGCGCTTCGATAATACCTTCGCTGTTTTCAAAGCGTCCGCTGGCCAGCGCCAGATATTCCTTTTCAACCTGCTGCTGGCTCAGCCAGTGCTGGACAACAGGCTCCTTGGCGAAAATAACCAGGCCGGAGGTATTGCGGTCTAAGCGCGATACGGGATGTATACCGGCATTAATGCCGGTAGCTTCATAATATGCCTTTACATAATCGTAGAGCGTTGTGCCTCGCTCGCTGACGGTGGGGTGTATCAGCATGCCTGCAGGCTTATCGATAATCAGCAGAAAATCGTCCTCGTAGGCCAGCATGGATGGCGACAGGATAGCAGCCATCAGTGCAGCTGTTTTTTATCCGGCAGCTCGTCGACTACCTCGATGTTATCGAGCTGTGCCTTCAGCTGGCTGCGGATGTTTGCCAGATATTCCTTGTATATCTCCTTTTGTTCTGCCAGCTCCTCCGGGGTCAGGCCGGAGTTTTTCTTCTTTTTGGCTAATGCATTTATGCGGTTAATCATTGCATTGATTTCCATAATATTTCTACTCCTTTGTTATAACAAGCTTATTATTTTATTATACTATTATGAGCGCTTCTTAGCAACTTTCATTGACTACACTTCTGATTTGTGCTATTATGAGGGCGATATTATTAAGCGTTTTTTATCAGAGAGTTATATATATTGCCAAAGCCTTGGGCTTGGGTAATATAAGATGAGTATGAGGTGATTAACATGTTCTTGAAAAAAATTGCTTGTGGTCTATTATGTGCGGCTATGCTGGTTGCTGCCGGTTGCGGCGGTGTAGGAACGCAGACTGGCGGTGACAGGGCTTATCTGCAGCTTACCGATGCTGCTGGCAGACAGGTTTCGCTTGCCAAAAAGCCTGAAAGAGTTGTAAGCCTCAGCCCTTCATATTTGAGTATGATTGAGGCTGTCGGCGGCACCGTAGTCGGTCGCGCCAGCTCTAAGGTAGGCAAGATTCCCGAATCTATGAAGTCTGTGCCGGAGGTAGGCATGGTCTACAATATTAATATGGAAGCGCTTGTGGGCCTGAAGCCTGATCTGGTTCTGGCCAGCAAAAATCAGCATGATAAATTTATTCCCATGCTGCAATCCAACAAAATCAACGTAGTGGAGTTTGATACCCAAACCTTTAATGATGTTAAGGGTGCCATCAAAACCTTGGGCGATATTTATGGTACGCAGGATAAGGCCCAAAAGGAAAATGAGCTGCTTGATAAACAGGTTGCCGCCGTTACGAGCAAGCTGCCTAAGGAAAAGAAACGCATCGTTATTATGCATGCAACAGCCAGCGCCGTTACGGTAGAAGGCTCGCACAGCATTGCCGGCTGTGTAAGCGATATCCTGGGCTTTGAAAACGTTGCTGCTGCAGCGCTCAAGGGAAAATCCAATAAAACTCCTTACAGCATGGAAACACTGGTTGAGCAGAACCCGGAAATTATCTTTATTACCTCTATGGGTAAGCCTGAGGAAATTGAAAACCGTCTGCGCACCGACTTTAAAAATAACCCCGCATGGAACAGTCTGCCGGCTGTAAAAGCAGGCAGAGTATATGTGCTGCCGGAAAAGCTGTTTTTAATTAACCCCGGCCTGCGCTATCCTGAGGCTGTAAAGTTTATGGCACAGCAGGTTTATCCGGAGGTCTTTACTAATGGAAAATAAGCAGTCTGCAGAGCAGACGGAGCATTTCGGTATCGGCCGTACTAAATGGCGTATTACTATTCTTGTGATATTTTTGTTCTTGGCAGTATTGGGCAGCTTTTTGAGCTTAACAAAAGGCTCCAGCATTATCAGCATCAAGGAGATTACCGATATTCTGCTTAATCCCGGTAATGATCCGCGCAGTCAGATTATCTGGAACATCCGTATGCCGCGTACCATCGTCGGTGCCTTGGTCGGCATTAACCTGTCGCTTTCCGGTGCAATTCTGCAGGCGATTATGCGTAATCCGCTGGCAGACCCGCATATTATCGGCATCAGCTCCGGCGCAGGACTGGCAGGTGTTGTGATTATGATTTTGTTCCCGGCGATGGAATATCTGATTACGCCTGTTGCCTTCATCGGTGCGATGCTGGCTGCTGTCTGTATTTATATTCTGGCGTGGAAAAACGGCATTAAGCCGGTGCGTATTATTTTGGCCGGTGTTGCGGTATCTGCCTTTTTGGGTGCAGGCATCAGCGGTCTGATGATTTTTTACAGTGACAGAGTGCATGGTGCTTTAATGTGGATGGTAGGCGGTCTTGCCGCACGCAGTTGGCCGCATGTAAATATTATTCTGCCGTATGCTGTTATCGGCCTGATTCTGGCACTTGCCAGCGCCGCTTATCTGAACATCCTGCAGCTGGGTGATGAGATGGCGCGCGGTCTTGGTGTCAATGTTGAGGTAACGCGCATTATCCTTACGGCTATTGCAGCTTTGCTCGCAGCCAGCGCTGTAAGCGTTGTCGGTCTGCTGGGCTTTGTCGGCCTTGTGGTGCCGCATGCGGCGCGACTGCTGATAGGCAGCGACTACCGCTTTCTGCTGCCTGCTTCCGCACTTTTGGGCATTGCCATTGTTACGCTCAGTGATACCTTTGCGCGTGTAATTTTTGCGCCGATTGAACTGCCTGTTGGTATTATTATGGCCTTTTTGGGCGCGCCCTTCTTCTTATTCCTGTTAAGGAGGGAAATCTGATGACACAAAATAATGCAGCGCCCTTTAAAGCTGTTTTAGAGGCAACGCATATTGATATAGCAATTAACAAAAAAACAATCATCCATGATTTGTCGCTGGCGATACCAGAGGGCAAGATTACCGCTATCATCGGCCCCAACGGCTGCGGCAAAAGTACAACACTGAAGGCGATTGCCCGCATCTTGCCGTGCGCCAATGGCAGCATCAGCTTTCTGGGCAAGGATATCCATAGCCTGTCGCACCGCGAATTTGCCAGCTGCCTGGCAATTTTGACGCAATCACCGGTTGCGCCTACGGATTTGACGGTGCAGGACTTGGTTGAAATGGGACGCTTTCCGCATCGCAGCTTTTTAGGGCGTGGGGATAAGGACGATGCGCAGCACGTTGCCTGGGCATTGGAGCAGACCAATATGACGTCGATGAGCCACCGCCTTCTGCACACGCTGAGCGGCGGCGAGCGTCAGCGCGCCTGGATAGCGATGGCGTTGGCACAAAGACCGCAGGTACTGCTGCTTGACGAGCCTACGACCTATCTTGATATCTGTCACCAGCTGGAGGTTATGCAGCTGCTTGATAAGCTCAACAAAGAGCTGGGACTTACTGTAGTAATGGTTATCCATGATTTGAACCATGCTATTCAGTACGCTGATTATGTTGCCGTTATCAAGGCAGGACGCCTGGTAGTCAGCGGTGAGCCTAAAGAAATTGTTACGTCTAAGCTGTTGGCGGACGTGTTCCGCGTGCAGGCGGATGAGTTTGCGTGCAGTAATGGACTTCCTGCACTTGTACCAATTACAGTCTGTCGCTAAAGTCCTGTTTTATTAAAACTGTCGCTAAAGCTCCGTCTGCGTCATGGCGCATATTCAACAACAAACTCCCGAAAGCATCGTGCTTGCGGGAGTTTATTATTTCTGCAGTACAGATGTGGAAAAAATTTCATAATTCTATTGCCAAAAAAGCTGATTAATGATATACTAATTGTGCTATAAATAGTAGATATTACTATTACACAGCTTTCGTCAGATAAAGGAAGCAAGACAATAAAAACTTAATATGCTTTGAGCAGAAGGAAAACCAGTGCGAATCTGGTACTGTACCGCAACTGTAATGTGAGCTTGGCAGCGCATATCCTCACAAGATGCTGCCCTGGCGATGAGCTTAGTCAGAGTGCCTATGCCCAAAAGTTTTTTCCGCAAGCTTGCGATGTACAGGTGAAAGGAAGGATGGTAAAACCATCTTTAGTATTTCAGTAGTGCTGCTTGCGTGAGCTAAATTATGACTGCAGCGTTACCGCCGCAGTTTTTTTATGAAACAAGAATTCCAAGCTATTTGCCGGTAGCACAGTTAGAGCAAACGCTAAGAGCGTGCAGTATGTAGCAAAGAAGGGTGAGAAATGACTAAGCATCTTATTAACTATTGTCCGATTGATTGGTATGAAGATGAGTTGAAGCGTAAAAACATGACCTTGGCCGGTTTAGTGCAGCAGCTGGGAGTCGACGGTATTGAACAGTTTGTTTACAAAGAGCCGGGAGCTTTCCCTGATTACAAGGAGCTGACTATTGGCGCACATTTGAATTATTGGCCGTACTGGATGGATTCCTGGCTGAGAAAGGCCAAACGCCTGCAGCAGCAATTCCGCAGTATCCATGAACGCCAGACATATTTTAAGACAGCCATGAGCTGTGATGAATGGCTGGCTGTAATCCGCCGTAATATCTGCGCTGCCATTTCGCAGAAGCCGGAATATCTGGTGTGGCATGTGGCGGAGGCTGATAACGAAACGATCTTTACCTTTGATTTCCGTTACGATGACCGTGAGGTATTGGCTGCTTCGGCAGATGTTTTTAATGCTGTGGCGGATGAGATTCCTGCCAATGTTACGGTGCTGTTTGAAAATTTGTGGTGGCCCGGTCTGCGCCTGACGGATGCACGCAAGGTGAAGTTTTTCTTTGAGCGCATTGAACGTAAAAATGTAGGCATTATGCTGGATACAGGCCATCTTATGAATACGAATCCGCGTCTGCGCACGGAGGCAGAGGCTGCGGATTATATTTGCCGCACGGTGGATAAGCTCGGTCCTTATGCTGAGCTGATTAAGGGCGTACATCTTTCCTGCTCGCTTTCCGGCAAGTATTTGCGCAGCTTTGAACGCAAGGTGCCGGCTAATTGTGATACAGAGCTTATTTGGCGTCATCTTGCGGCGATTGACCGGCATAAGCCTTTTACTACCACGGCAGCGAAGCAGATTCTGCAGTGCGTTCAGCCGCAGTATGTAAATCATGAGCTGGCATATGAAACTATAGAGGAAATGATTCCGCTGATGCAGCAGCAGCTTTCTGTTGCCAGATAAGCGGCGGCCTGAGTGCGTCAAGCTATAACGAAAAATATCATAAAAAATTAATCCCCTACATAAGCAGAGGCTTGTGCAGGGGATTTTTCGTTACAATGTTTATTTTTCAAAGGTACCTTTAACAAGCGCTTTGCCTGCTGCCACCATGATTTGGCCTTTGGCGATTAAGGTATCTACATCATAGCCGTCGCTGTAAATAATCAGATCGGCATCACTGTCTGTCTGCAGGCAGCCCTTTTGCGGATACAGGCCGTTGGCCTGCGCCGGATTGCTGCTGACAACCTTTGCCACAACCTCTGTGGGAACGCCTGCAAGCAGAGCATCCTTAACCTCCTCTTGGAAGGAATCCGGCGATACGGCAAGCTGCTTTTGGCTGCCGTCGGGAAGTGTTACGCTCATGCAGCCGTTGGCATCCGAGCTCATGGTGACTTTGTCCATCGGCACACCCTCTTCGTAAAGAATTTTGATGGCGTCACTGGGCTTGACGCAGGCGGGGAAGCCGTCCTGTTCCCTGATGCCGGAGGTGATATCTACATAACCGCCTAAGCGGGCAAACGCCTTGGCCTGCTCAAAAAGATGGAAGGCGCGGTTGACGTGGGTGGGGATAAAATGACGGGCGGGGATTTCTGTTTCGCGTACAATTGCCAGCAGGACATCCATACCACGCTTGCCTACGCCCATGTGGAACTGCACAACGCCGGCCTTGCCGGAAAGCATACCGCCCAGGCGAGCCTGCGTAAGCACCTTTTCCAGCTCCTCGCGAGTAGGCTGCGAGCTTCTGTGGTCAGATAAGGCAACCTCGCCGATGCCAAGGCATTCGTTAATCAGGATGATGTCACGGCGCACATCACCGGTCATGTTGTGCAGGGGGATTTCGTAGGAGCCGGTGAGCATGTACGCGGTGATGCCTTCATGCGTCAGACCTCTGGCCTTCGCCAGCAGGCTTTCGTTGTGTCTGGAGGTGCCGTCTGTACCCAAAACGCCTACTACGGTAGTAATGCCAACCTTCGTCAGCTCGCTGAGGTTGATTTCCGGTGTACGACTGTAGGGACCGGATTCACCGCCGCCGCCGATGATGTGCACGTGCTGGTCAACATAACCGGGGACTACCTTGCGCTTTTGGGCATCAAGAATTTGGCAGTCTAAGCCTTGCGGTGCTGCAAGCTGTTGGCCTATTTTGGCGATTTTGTCATTGATGATCAGGATGTCGACTATTCCGAGGGGTTGCGGAGCGTATACGTCCGCGTTTTTAATGAGTAAGCATTTCATGTGAGGATTCTCCTTTTCTGAAAAATTATTTATGCTTTAATTATACACTGAATTGTTCAAAATGGCACTTGGGGGAAGAAAGTTTCAAGATAATCTAAAAAAACTTTAAAATCCCTTGACAGTCTAGCTGCTAGACAGTTTTTTATAACATAGTATGATGAAAATAGGAATTAATTCCCAATATAATACATTCTGCAAATAGCGGTAACGGAATTTAATTCTTGCTTTGAGTTTTATCAGAAGTTATAAGGAGTGATGTGTTTTGAAGAAAAGTATTACCAAAAGTTTATTGCTGACAACATTGTTGACAAGCTCTGTAGTGTGGGGTGGAGCACCAGCTTTTGCCGAAGAGAGTTTAAACGAATACTCAATTGATGAAATAGTTGTAACGGCAACAAGAACAGAAAAACGTGATGTTGATGTACCGGCAACGACAGAAATTATTACCAGTAAAAGATTAGAAGATACCGGTGCAACCACATTGGAAAGTGCTATCAAGTATACCACTGGCGTTGTTTATAAATCTGAGCCTATAGGTGAGGGAAGCGGTGAGTTTTTAGTCCGCGGTAAGCGTCGTGGTACCTTGGTTATGGTTGACGGCGTGCCCATGAATTTCAGAAGCGGTTATTATGATTTGGACTCGCTTAGCATTGCCGATGTAGAAAAAGTTGAAATTGTTCGCGGTGGCGGTGCGGTGCTGTATGGCAGTGATACTAGCGGTGGCGTTATCAATATTATCACCAAAAAGAAACGCACTAATTCAATTTCTGCAGCTGTAGGCGATAACCGTGTGCAAAAGTATCAGACAAGCCTGCAGGCAGGTAAACTTGGCATTGGTGCCAGCTGGAATAAAAAAGGCAGTGTAGACAAGACATCTCTTGCTACGGACAGTAAGGGCGGGTATGCTCCGAATGGAAAATATTTTAAGTTCTATGGTGGCGAGAAAACAATTATTTCAACCAATTATGCCTTTGATGAGCATTGGAAGATGACCTTTGATTATAGTAATCATGATTATAGCAAAGGTTACATGTCTGAAAAAACTAAGCTGCCGACAGATAGACGTTTTATTGAGAAAGAACATAATAGATTTACTTTAAACTATGATAATAATGGTTTGAAGGCTAATATTTTCTATCATAAGGGTAGCTCTGATTCCCGATATCATTATTGGAAGGGGACAAAATTGTACTCAAATTCCTATTTTTATGGTAATGATGATGTTATCAAGGGCATAGAGATAACGAAAGATATTGAGCTTGATAGTAACAATAATCTTTTGGTTGGTGCTAAAGCCTATAATGAAAAATATAACTATTATAATTTTTATGATCCCAGCTATAAAGTTGCAACGCCTATAAATTATGCTTACGACAGAAATATTTACTCTGTATTTGCCCAATTGGATCATAAATTTGATAACAGACATGATGTAATTATCGGTGCTCGCGAAACATGGACGGGCAGTTCTCCGGACGGAACCAATTATAGTGAATTTACTCCGCAAATCCAATACTCCTACAAAATGACTGAGGATACAAGTGCTTACGCCAGCGTTGGTAAATCCTTTACTTTGCCAACTATGAATGATATGTATGGCCAAGGTAATATAATTCGAAATTCCGATATCAGGCCTGAGGTTGGCATGCATTATGAAACAGGCTTAAAGCATATTTCAGGTGATCATTCATGGAAATTAGCTTTGTTCAAGAGTGATGTAAAAGACTTTATTACTAATTCCGAAAATGCTCAAGGTGAAAATATTGCTATCAATGAAGATACGAAAAATATGGGCGTTGAATTATCCTGTGAAATGAATAAGGCAGAAGGCTTTAGCTATAACTGGGGTGTTTCTTTCAGTGACCCCAAGTACAAAACACCGAAAGAAGACAATGGCATCTGGAAACGTAATTATGGCAGATGGCTTCTTAATGGTGGCGTAAGCTACAGCGTGAGCAAATTTAATATTGCTTTGAATGCCAGCATGATGGCAGATCGTGTTCTGCAAAAATATCAGATTCCTGTTAAACCTTATTTATATACAAGCCTGCATGCTTCTTATAAACCGGTTAAAGAGCATGAATTTTATCTGAATATGGATAACCTTTTAAATAGGAATGATATTACTTCACACGTGTCCTCCCGCTATATAAGCCTTGGAAGGAACTTTGAGGTTGGTTACAGATTTACTTTTTAAGTTTGATAAATGGTGATTAATGTGCGTTGTTTAGTAATTGTTTTGTTAATGATGATATTTACCGGTTGTGGTATGCAGCCTCAATCAGATAATAAGCCAAATGATACTTATAGCGTTGTAGATGATTACGGCAATGTGTTGCAGTTTGACAGCAAGCCGAAAAAGATTTATGCCGGAACATTGAGTATAGAAGAGCTTTTAGTGGATTTAGTTGCTGCGGATCGTTTTGCTGCAATTTCTGAAGATGCTTTGGATGGTAATACATCGTTAATTAAGAAAAAAGCAGAGCATGTTAAAAAGGTTGTTCCCGCTTATATAGGTGTAGAAACTATTTTAGCCCTGCAACCGGACCTGGTTATTGTACAAGAAAACCATAATAAGGCCTTTATAGATGCTTTAAAGGATACCGGCTTAAAGGTTATGGTAACAAAGGTGCCGACGAATCTTGATATGGTGCAAAAGCGTATAGCTCTTATTGCTAGAGCTGTTGGCGAAGAAGAACGTGGCAAGCAAATTATAAACGATATGGATAAGAAACTTGCAGTTGTGCAAAGTAAAGTAGGAAAAATACCTGAAGAAAAGCGTAAAATTGCTATTGCTTATTCTTTGATGGGTGCTTTTGGCAGTAAAAATGGCTTGTTTCATGATATTTGCATACGTTCAGGTTTGCGCAACGGCGCTGCTATAGCCGGATTGAAGCGGGGAGAGCATCTGAGTAAAGAAAAAATTGTCAGCACTGATCCAGATTTGTTTATTTTCCCTAGGTACAGTGCCACGAAAAAAGGAGATGTAGATAAGCTGCGTGAGGATGTTTTAAATGACCAATCATTGCAGACGGTTAAGGCTGTAAAAAATAAGAGTTATTTTATTATTGCAGACAGATATCGCTACAGTGCTTCGCAGTATATGGCTGATGCTATTTTGTTCATGTCAGAACAGGCTTATCCGGAGCTTTACAGTGATGTGAATGCGGGCAAGTGATTTGATGGTATAAGAGTAAAAGGCGTTCTACCACGAAATGCGGTAGAACGCCTTTTGAAATTATACACTGAATTAATAAAAATAACACATGAGGCAAGAAAGTTTTCGGGTTTTAATGGTATAATATAGATAATGAAAATGAATTTTCGTGTTATTATAGTGTGGAGAAATTGGAATAGGTATGAAGTGTGATGAAAAAATACTCTGTGTTGACAAAATATATCAACCTTTTGAAAAATGATATTGTTGGTGAATGGAGTTGTGATAAGGAAAATGATGGTTCTTCGGAAAGACCGATGCACCTTCCTTTCGTCATTTATTCTATAACGGTTCATAGGTTGGAAGGTGATATCTATAAATTTGCCAAAGAAAGTGATGAAATAGTACCGGGTAAATATGCAGAAATTCTTCAGGCTAATGGCATAGAATGGGGTTATGATTCCATGATGAAAGCCGATGCTTCTGTATTAGATGCTCAATGCATATTGGCTTTACTGATAGCTTCTCTTAGGGCAGAGCGCTTTTGTGATGGTGCGTTATTAGGCTTTATCCAAAATGGCGCTGTTATAAGATGGTTGAAACGTTTGCAGGAGCTTGATGAGGCTTAAAAATATATCCTTCCTCCCCCCAAATCCCTCTCGCCCTACCCGGATTCACGCTTTCGGGTGGGGCGCTTTGCTTATTTTCAAGTTAAAATATAATCAGGAAAACAACTGCCCGTAACGCATACGGCAGGAAGTGGAGGGATTGATATGCAAAAGAAATTATTCTTAAGCGCAGCGCTTGGACTGGCAATATTTGCCAACACTGCTTTTGCCGAGGTTAACACAGATTATTTAGCCAACGAGCTCAGGTCTTATCCAGGATGGCCGCTGGAGGTATATTGCAACGCAACCGATGTTAATGTCAGAACACAGCCTAACACCGATTGTGATGTTATCACCATGCTGCAAAGGGGAGATAAATTTTATGTAAGCAGAGTTGTAGATGTAGTAAACAGTGAGTACAAATGGCTTCTTGGAACTACTGAAAAGGGCCATGTTGGTTTTATGGCAAGCAAATATCTTGATACAACCCCGAGAGCTGCCAGCGCAGCAGGACGCTTTAATGCTGCCCTCGAAGCAGATTGGATTATGGATCCGGAAATTTTTGCTTCCAATGCCTATTACTTGGGGCGTGTGGAAAAGAATACTGATGATATTATCTCCTATGCTGATAAAAAGATGCAGGTCGGACCGCGTCTGTTCTATATAGATTCAGCGAGAAACAAAGTAAATGAGGTGAAGGTTAATAAACTTCATGGCAGCATGGCAGGCTATGCTGTCGGCCAGCTGCTTAATACTGACAGCCAGATTCGTTTGGACGGTTACCTGAAAATGAACGGCTGGGAGGATGATTATATGGGCGGAGGCCGTTCTGATACGCATTATATGATCGGTTGGGTGAAATATGCCTATAACGCAAGAGGGCAAAAATTCCTGCACAAGAGCTTTTATGTGAAATTGGATTCTAAAGATGCGATTTCGGAAATTATTTACTGCGAGCATGACGTTCATTAAGCAAAGTAAAGGACAAAGCAATTTTTGCTAAAACATCTTTTGACAGGAGGTGGCGTAATGAAGCGGAAGTTGTTTAAGAGCATGTGTCTGGCAATGCTTCTGGTGGCGTTTGCCGGTTACGGCACAGAGCAAAATGCCGTAGTACCGCAGATGAATCTGCCTAAGACGGAGGCTGCTGCCGAAGCTGTACCATCCTACGAGCAGGAATATGCGAATGTTGTGGACAGCGTTTATGAATTTATCGCCAATGGTAATAGTGATAACCTGCCGGAGCAGGGAAGAACAGGCATCTGTGAGGTGCGGGATTTCGCCAAGCGGGAGGCGGCCCTGCAGCAGCTTGGCTACACGCTGCAGGACATCAGCGGCGACGGTGTTCCGGAGCTGCTTATCGGTTGGATTAGCCAAAAACGCGGTGCGGGGCATTACGGTAAGGAGATTTATGCGATTTACACCTTTGCGAACGGCAGCGTGAAATACGTTGCGGAGGGCTGGAGCCGTAGCAGCCTGCAGCTTATGGCAAATGACAATCTGGTGACACGAGGCGGCACCGGCATTTCGCATCAGGTGCTTGCTGTGGAGCATTTGCAGCCTGACGGTAACCTCGGATGCTATGAGCTTTATTTTACCTGGCCAAAGGATGACGGCCTTTGCGTTTACCGCAATATGAACTGTAGAAGTGAGGCAGATGCTGCGCAGGAAACAGATATGACTGTGGAAGAGTTCAATGAAATGAGGTCTGAATATGCTAATCACAGTGTTGAAATTGAATATTTGCCGTTGAAGGACTTCAAAAAGCAGGGCTTTAAGGGTCTGATGAGGCAGTATCTTTCTGCAGGAGGGTGAATAAAAGGGCTGATGTGCAGGGCCTGAAATATGATGGCAGTCGGCATTTAACCGGCTGCCATTTTTTTGAGGTGAAATAAGGCGAAATTTATAGTATAATATACATAACTGTGACTGATATACGCTTATGCAGGCTATATATCAAAAATTTTTATGAGGTGAATTAATAATGAGCAATGAATTAACCGGACGTAATGTAGGAAAAACCTGTCGCGTACACTATAAAGGTACCTTTAATGATGGCAAGCAATTTGATTCCTCCTATGACCGCGGCGAGCCGCTGGAATTTGTTTGCGGCGCAGGCCAGATGATCAAAGGCTTTGATGCAGCTGTTGCTGACCTGGAGGTCGGCGCTGAGGTTGACATCCATCTGCTGCCGGCAGAAGCATATGGCGAGGCTGACCCGAAGGCTATCTTCACCATGCCGATTGCCCAACTGCCGGGTTCCGAAAACCTGACCGTTGGTCAGAGAGTTTACCTGCAGAACCAATTCGGTCAGCCTGTTCCTGTACTGGTAACCGAAAAGGATGATACCAATATCACCTTTGATGCTAACCATGAAATGGCCGGTAAGGAACTGAACTTCCATATTGAGCTGGTAGAGGTAAAATAAAGCTTCAGTCTTGTTTGCGATAAAATATTACTTGCTCTTATAGTCTATGGAATTTGCTGTATGAATATGTTATAATAGCATATTATAGGTGCAACTAATATTTGGGAGTGTATATTTTGGAATATAAAATTGTTATGCCCAGTGGTATTGTTTTTGACTTCAGCAATATGGTTGGAGCGGGCAGACTGCAAGCGCAGGAAGTGGAGCAGGCACTGCAGCAGCAGGGAGCGGCAGCAGATAAGGCTGTGTGCGAGCTGCGCCGCAGCGGCTTTGCCAAGAAGCATTTATCTAAGGACGGCACGCCTGAGCATGTTTACTTTCCACGCATGCCATATATTGCTGACGGCAACCCCAATACGGAGCAGTCGATTATCAAGCTGATGCGCTACAGCAAGCATCTGCGCAGTAAGGATGTCGTAATCTTTTTGGGTGTAGGCGGTTCCTACTTGGGCAACAAGGTGCTGTTTGATGCCTTTGGCGGTTATCATTGGAATACCAGTGCAACACTGCGCCAAGGCCAGCCCTGCATTTATTTTTCCGGCAACAATCTTGACCCGGTGGACTGCAATTCACTGCTGTTCAAGATGCGCCGTATGGCTGGAGTAAGTGCGCAAGAAGGCAAGAAGCTAAAGATTATGCTGGTGCCGATTTCTAAATCCGGTACTACGCTGGAAACAATTTCTGCCTTTACGTATTTCTATGCTAATCTGTCTCAAAACGCAGATATCGACCTTGACTGCACGGTAGTTACTGATTTAAAGGCCCCGGTGGAAAATGCGCCGCTTTTGCAGCTGGCGGAAAAATTTGGCTGGGAGCGCTTTGACATCAAGGAGGGCATTGGCGGACGCTTCTGCATTATGACTGATCCGGGACTCGTAACGATGGCTGCCTTGGGCGGAGATATCGAAGAGTTTTTGCGCGGTGCGCGTGATATGGATATCTATTGCCAGCAGGCGGAGCTTGCAGAGAATCCTGCGCTGCTCAACGCTTTGCTGAAATTCATGGCCTATGAGCGCGGACGTGATATTGAAGTGTTCATGCCGTACAGCATGCGCCTGAAATCGTTGAGCGAATGGTATGTGCAGCTGCTGGCGGAATCGCTTGGCAAGCGCCGTAACCGTGAGGGTGCAACTGTTTACTACGGCAGAACGCCGATTGTTGCTGTCGGCACAACGGATATGCATGCACAGACACAGCAGCATCAGGACGGTCGTCTGAATAAGGTGGTGCAGTTCCTGGAGGTTGCTAATCCTGAGGTTGAGGCAGTTTTGCACAATCCCTTTGCCGATGTACCGTTCTTCGATAAGTACGAGGGCATGGATATGGCGAAGGCGCTCAAGGCGGCGCTGAATGCCAATGAAGCGGCACTGACGGGTGATAACCGTTATAATGCGCGCTTTACGCTGCCGAAGCTGAATGAGTATTATCTTGGCCAGCTGATGTACTTTTTGATGCTGACGATTGCCTATGAGGGCGAGCTGGCGGATGTGGATGCATTTGACCAGCCCGGCGTTGAGGTATATAAGAAATTAATGAAGGCTCAGCTGTAAAATTTAAGATGGCAAAAAAAGTAGACGTTGTGTGCTGAAAAGCACGCAACGTCTTTTTGCTATGTATTAAGTTCAGCGCTTGCCGGTAAACAGCAGCTTTGCCGTACTGCATTTTTCAAATGCCTTCGTCAGCAGGATGCTGAGGGCCAGCGAGCCGAGCACCAGCAATACGTAGGACAGCGCTACCTTTTTAACGGTCATGATGATGCCGAAATGGTTATAGGCGCTGCTGAGCCAGTCCAAAAGCAGCGGATGCACAAAGTAGATGAGCATAGAATAAGTGGAAAGGGTGCTGATGGCTTTGTAGAGAAGGTTGGTGAGGGAACCCCTCTCAGTCACCTTGCGGTGACAGCTCCCCGACGCTAAGACCCAGCTTGTCGTGAGCTTGCGCGGCGACAAGCTGTTGGTCGTGCTAATGTCGCTTGCGACGACAAGGGGAGCCTCTGTATGTGATGCTGCTTGAGGGATAGATTGCAGTGCATTGGGAGCCTCTGTATGTGCTTTTGCCTGCGCTCTGCGCTCCAGCCAATCCAGTACTAGGCAGAAGAAGAGCAGCGAGCCTACAGTGTAGCAGAGTCCCTGCGGGCTGAGCTGGTGGTAGGTGTTGGCCAGATCAATCAGCGTGTAGCCTTTGACAGTAACTGCCTCGTAACAGCTTTGCACGTCCCAGGCCACGCTTGCAGCAAAAATTATGCATACCATGGCGCTGTAGCTGCGCAGAAGGGTGATGAATTTTTGCCAATAGCAGGCTGCCAGGCCACCGCTTATAAAAATAAGCAGATAATGCAAGGGGAGATAGTTGAGGCGATAATCAAAGAAATTTTTAACCAAGACGCTCCAACCCGCTGTGTTCAAGCCAGGATGCGTTGTCCACCAGTTGAAAGCAAGCTGGAAAATGAATAAAAGCACTAGCATAAACGGTATGCTTTGATGTATAATTATACGCAGAAGCCGACGCCAGAGCGGATAGCTTGCATAAAACCACAGCAGGATGACCATAAAATACAAATGGTAGCAGCCCAGGCCGAAGAATAATACATAGGCCACATGCAGCGGATTCCAGCTGACGAAGCCCGGTGGCAGAATCAGCCAGAAGTAGAGCATGTAAAAAAGCGACCAGCTGAGATAGGGCAGGCCTGCTCCCCGCAGACGCTTCTTCATAAAGTCGATATAGTTCAGCCGGCTTCCGCTTAATAGGCCTTTATCCGTACAGGCCAGACCGTAGCCGGAGATAAAGAAAAAGGAGGGGACACTGTAACGGCTTAAAATCTCCAGTAATAAGTAAAGAGTAAAGTTGTTGGGGGCAAGTGCCAGGCTGCCGATATGAATACCGATGACGCCAAGCATGCAGATGGCACGCAGATTATCTATAATGGTGTTTCGCATAAGTACCTCGCTAATTTTTAATCTTCTTTATTATACTATAAGTAAAAAATTCCTGCCAAGATTTTACCTCGAAATATTTGACGTATTCTTCATTAAGGTGTAAAATATATACAATCAATTTGCACCTTTAAATTGGTCCTGTGAGACTGCAAGGTATAAGTTATTATGAAACCTAAGGCCTTTTTGCACCATCATGGGATGAGAAGGCCTTTTATTATGCAATTTTATTATAAAAAACAGGAGGTAAAGCTAATGGCTAAATCAAATGTATCTCTGGGTGGCAGAGATATACTGGATCTGGAAAGCCTCAGCGTTGAGGAAATCGAGCTGGTTTTGAAAACAGCTGAGGAAATGAAGAAGATTATGAAGAGGGATATCAAAAAGGTGCCCTCACTGCGCGGCAAATCTATCATCAATCTGTTCTATGAGCCCAGTACACGTACCCGTACATCCTTCGAGCTGGCAGGCAAATATCTGGGTGCCGATGTAGTAAACATCACTACATCCTCCTCCAGTGTTGTCAAAGGTGAATGCCTGCGCGACACCATCCTGACTGTACAATCCATGGCTTGTGATGCGATTGTTATGCGTCACCCCATTGAAGGCGCTGCAGCATATGCTGCTAAGGTTGCAGACCCTGTAATCATCAACGCCGGCGATGGCGCGCACGCACATCCTTCTCAAGGCTTCCTGGATATGTTTACTATCCGTGAGCAGGGCAAAAACCTGAAGGGCTTGAAAATGGCAATTATCGGCGATATTCTCTACAGCCGTGTTGCCCGCACCAATATTGCTGCCTGGACCAAAATGGGCGCTGAGGTACACGTTGCAGGTCCTATGACTCTGCTGCCGCACGACATCGCTTCTCTGGGCGTTACCGTACACAAACGCGTTGAAGAAGCAATCGAAGGCGCTGACGTAATCGATATTCTGCGTATTCAGCTGGAGCGTCAGCAAAAGGGCCTGTTCCCGTCTCCGCGTGAATATGCACGTATCTTCGGCATTAACGAAAACCGCCTGAAGCTGGCTAAGCCTGACGTAACCGTGCTGCATCCCGGCCCGATGAACCGTGGTCTGGAAATCTCCTGGGAGGTTGGTTACTGCGATAACGCCGCAATCCGTACTGAGGTACAAAACGGCGTAGCTGTACGTATGGCACTCTTATTCTTGACTTTGACAGGAGGTAAACACATTGAAAACATTGATTAAAAACGGCAGGGTAGTAGACCCCAGCCAAAAATTAGATGCTGTAATGGATATCCTCGTTGAGGATGGCAAAATTAAAGCTTTGGGCAAGGATATTGCCGAAGCAGCTGACGAGGTTTTTGATGCAACCGGCCTCGTAGTAACTCCTGGTCTGATTGACGTACACACTCATATGCGTGAGCCCGGCCTGGAAGCTAAAGAAGATATTATCAGCGGTACCAAGGCTGCTGCTGCCGGCGGTGTAACCACCGTTGCCTGCATGCCTAATACCAAGCCTGTTATTGATACCTCCATCGTAGTAAGCGGTATTAAAGAACGCGCTCGCGAGGAAAGCTATGCTAACGTTGAAGTTATCGGCGCAATCAGCAAGGGCGAAAAGGGCGAAGAGCTGGCAGAGATGGGCGACATGGCAGAAAAAGGCGCTATGGGCTTCTCCGATGACGGCCACTATGTAAAGAGCTCCCGCCTGATGGTACTGGCTGCCAAATATGTAACTGCTTTTGACAAACCGCTGCTGTGCCATGCAATCGATCCTGAGCTGGATTCCGAAGGCTACATGCATGAAGGCGCTGTTTCCGCACGTATCGGCGTACCGGGCGTACCGGCAATCAGCGAGGATATCGCTGTTGCACGTGACTGCATCATCGCTGAATACACCGGCGCACATGTACATATCTGCCACGTTGCCTCCAAGGGTGCTATCGACATCATCCGCCAGGCTAAAAAACGCGGCGTAAATGTTACCAGTGAAGTAACCGTACATCATCTGACTCTGACTGATGAGGCTTGCGCAAATTACAATTCCGCAACCCGCGTTAACCCGCCGCTGCGCAGTGCAGACCACGTACAAGCTATGCGTGAGGCTGTTCTGGACGGCACTGTTGATGCAATCGTTACCGACCACTCCCCGCATGCTCCGGAAGAAAAGGATGTTGAATTCCGTTATGCTCCGAACGGCTTCTGCGGTCTGGAAACATCTTTGGCAGTAATGCTGACTGACTTATATCACACCCATGTATTCGACCTGAATACTATTATCAGCAAAATGAGCTGCGAGCCTGCTAAGCTGTTCAAGCTGGCCGGCGGTACCCTGAAAGAGGGCAGTGTTGCTGATATCACTATTATGGACTTAAATAAAGAATGGACTGTTGACAGCTCCAAATTCTATACCCGCGGCAAATTCACCCCGTACGAAGGCAAGGCTTGCACCGGCAAGGCTGTTGCCACTATGCTGCACGGTAATTTTGTAATGAGGGATGGTGTAGTATGCACGAAAAAGTAAGAAAAGGAAAATTAGTTTTAGAAGACGGCAGCGTTTTTGAAGGCACTCTGTATGGTGGCAAACGCAATGCTGTAGGTGAGGTTGTATTCACCACCGGCATGAGCGGTTACCAGGAGACCTTGACTGACCCATCCTTCTGCGGCCAGATTGTAGTAATGACCTATCCGCTGGTAGGCAACTATGGCTGCAACCCGCTGTTTAACCAAGGCAAGAAATGCTTCTTCCAGGGCTTCGTTATCGGCGAGCTGTGCGATTGCCCCAGCAACTGGCGCAATGAGCAGAGCCTGGAGGACTTCCTAACTGAGCAGGATATTCCGACCTTAGCAGGTGTCGATACACGTGCTATCACCCGTAAAATCCGTAATCACGGCGTACTGCAGGGCGTAATTGTACCGGCAGAAATGCCTGAGGAGGAAGTACAGAAGCTGCTGGCTTTACCGGCAGTACACAACCAGGTTGAGGAGGTTACCACTCCCGAGGTTTACACCATGGGCGAGGGCAAGCTGCATGTAGCTGTTATGGACTTCGGTATTAAACGCAATATCCTGAAATCCATTGAAGCCTTTGGCTGCCGCCTGACAGTATTCCCTGCTTCCTCTACCGCAGAAGATGTACTGGCATGCGACCCGGACGGTATCTTCCTGTCCAACGGCCCCGGCGACCCGAAGGATTTGCCTGAGGTTATTGAAAACATTAAGAAATTAATCGGCAAGAAACCGATTTTCGGTATCTGCCTCGGTCATCAGCTCATGGCTTTGGCTAACGGTGCTGATACCTATAAAATGAAATTCGGCCATCGCGGTATTAACCAACCGGTAAAATACCTGACAACCGGCCGCATCTACATCAGCGCCCAAAACCACGGTTATGCTGTAGATGAAAAATCTCTGGAAGGCAAGGGCATCAACATCAGCCACATTTCCATGAACGATGGTACTATCGAAGGCCTGGAATACACCAAGCATCCTACCTTTACCGTTCAATATCATCCGGAAGCCTGCCCCGGCCCTGGTGATCATGATTATTTGTTTAAACATTTTGTTGATATGATGGAGGGTCGTTAATTATGCCGAAACTTAAAGATATTAAAAAGGTTCTCGTTATCGGCTCCGGCCCTATTATTATCGGTCAGGCAGCAGAGTTTGACTATGCAGGCACACAGGCTTGCCGTGCTCTGAAGGAAGAAGGCCTGGAGGTTGTACTGATTAACAGTAACCCTGCAACCATTATGACTGATGTGCATGTGGCTGACCGTGTATATGTTGAACCTATCAGCGTTGAATTCATTGAAAAAATTATCAAACGTGAGCATCCTGATTCCCTGTTGGCAACACTTGGCGGTCAGGTTGGCCTGAACATGGCTATGAAACTGGAAGAGCAAGGCATTCTGAGCAAATACAACGTTCGTCTGCTGGGCACTCAGATCAGCGCTATCAAACGTGGTGAAGACCGCGAAATGTTCAAGGAAACTATGGAGAAAATCCATCAGCCGATTCCTGAAAGCACTATCGTAGAAACCATTGAAGCTGCTTGCGACTTCGGCAAGGAAATCGGCTATCCGCTGATTGTCCGTCCTGCGTATACCCTCGGCGGTACCGGCGGCGGTATTGCTGAAAACGAGGAAGAGCTGATTGACATCGTGCAAAAGGGCCTGGGCTACAGCCCTATCGGTCAATGCCTGATTGAACGCAGCATCGCCGGCTGGAAGGAAATCGAATACGAAGTAATCCGCGACGCTGCTGATAACTGCATCACTGTCTGCTCCATGGAAAACCTGGATCCTGTTGGCGTACACACCGGTGACTCCATCGTTGTGGCTCCGGCACAGACTCTGAGCGATAAAGAAGTACAGCTGCTGCGTCAGGCTTCTATCGATATCGTACGTGAGCTGGGCGTAGTTGGCGGCTGTAACGTACAGCTGGCTCTCGACCCGTACTCCGAAAACTACTATGTAATCGAAGTTAACCCGCGTGTAAGCCGTTCTTCCGCACTGGCTTCCAAAGCTACCGGTTATCCGATTGCTAAGGTTACCAGCAAAATTGCTGTCGGCTACAACCTGGACGAAATCGAAAACGCTGTTACAAAAAAGACTAAGGCTTGCTTCGAGCCTACCATTGACTATATCGTACTGAAATTCCCGCGTTGGCCGTTCGATAAATTCGTAACCGCTGACCGCACCCTGGGCACTCAGATGAAGGCTACCGGTGAGGTTATGGCAATTGAGCGCAGCTTTGAAGCTTCTATGCTGAAAGCAGTTCGCTGCCTGGAAATAGGCCTCAATCATCTGGAAATGCCTGAGCTGAAGGCTTTGAGCGATGAAGAAATTCATGACCGCATCAAACGCATTGATGACGAGCGCTGCTTTGTTGTTGCTGAGGCTATCCGTCGTGGTATTTCCCTGGAAGAGATTCACGATATCACCAAGATTGACCTGTGGTTCCTTTCCAAAATCCAAAACATCATTAAAATGGAAAAAGCTCTGGAAACTCACGAGCTGACTCCGAGCCTGCTGCGTAAGGCTAAGAGAATGGGCTTTGCCGATGCTGTTATCGGTAAACGCGTAGGCAAGACAGAGTTCGAAATCCGTGATATGCGTAAGGCTAACGGCATTCTGCCGACCTACAAAATGGTTGATACCTGCGCTGCGGAATTTGAAGCTGCAACCCCGTACTACTACTCCTGCTACGAAACCGAGGATGAGGTTGAAGTAAGCGACAGAAAGAGAGTAGTTGTACTCGGCTCCGGTCCTATCCGTATCGGTCAGGGCGTAGAATTCGACTACTGCTCCGTACACTGCGTATGGGCGTTGAAGGAAATGGGCTATGAAACCATTATCATCAACAACAATCCGGAAACCGTTTCCACTGACTTCGATATTTCCGATAAACTGTACTTTGAACCGCTGACTGTTGAGGATGTTCTCAACGTTATCGACAAAGAAAAACCGGAAGGCGTTATTGTTCAATTCGGTGGTCAGACCGCTATCAACCTGGCTGGTCCGCTTTCCCGCGCAGGCGTGAAGATTCTGGGCTCCTCCGTTGACAGCATCGACCGCGCTGAGGACCGTGAACGTTTCGACGAGCTGCTGACAAGCTGCGATATCCCGCGTCCGCAGGGCCACACCGTATTCGATACCGAGGGTGCGCTGGTTGCTGCCCACAATGTTGGCTATCCGACTATGGTTCGTCCTTCCTACGTACTGGGCGGCCGTGCTATGGAAATCGTTTATAACGATGACGAGCTGCGCAACTACATGACCTACGCTGTTAAGGCTTCTCACGAGCATCCGGTACTGGTTGACCATTACCTGCAGGGCACTGAGGTAGAGGTTGACGCTATCTGCGACGGCAAGGAAGTATTAATCCCCGGCATCATGGAACACGTTGAACGTGCAGGCGTACACAGCGGTGACTCCATCGCCGTATATCCGCCGCGCAGCCTGAGCGAAAGTGTTATCCGTACCATTATCGAATACACCAACAAGATGGCTTTGGGTCTGGAAGTTAAGGGCATGATCAACATTCAGTACATCGTTCGTGACGAGCATGTATATGTAATCGAGGTTAACCCGCGTTCCTCCAGAACTGTACCGTTCCTGAGCAAGATTACCGGCATCTCCATGGTAGACGTTGCTACCAGATGCGCAATGGGCATGAGCCTCAAAGAGCAGGGCCTGCAAGCAGGTTTACGCTTCTTCCCGGACTACTATGCTGTAAAAGCACCTGTATTCAGCTTCAATAAGATGAGCAACGTAGATATCACCCTTGGACCTGAAATGAAATCCACCGGTGAGGTTATGGCCTGCGACTATCAGTACAGCCGTGCGCTGTATAAGGCTTGCATCGCTTCCGGTATCAATGTACCACACGAGGGTGCAATTCTGATTACCGTTGCTGATATGGATAAGCCTGAGGCAGTTGCTATTGCCCGCGGCTTTGAAGAGCTGGGCTACACCGTTATCGCAACCGACGGGACTGCGGAATATCTGCAGCAATATGGTGTAACTGTTGAGGTTGCTACCAAAGTAAGCGAAGGTCATCCGAACCTGATTGATGATATCAAGAGCGGCCGCATCGGTATGGTTATCAACACCACCAACCATGGCCGTGACGCTGAACGTGACGGCTTCAAAATCCGCCGTTCTACTGTAGAGCATGCAATTGCCTGCCTGACCTCTATGGATACTGCACGTGAGCTGCTGAACGTTATGAGCGCAATGCGTCGTCGCAGCGTTGTACGCGTTACCGCTCTGCAGGACCTGACCTGGGAGGATTGATTATGTCTAAAACTATTGCGAGTGCCAAGGTAATTGGTCAACGAGTTTTAAATAGTACGACAAAATTAATAAATGTTTATGCACCGGAAATCGCTGCCGAGGCTGTCCCCGGACAGTTCGTCAACGTGAAGGTGTGCAAGAATACTGCTCCGCTGCTGCGCCGTCCCTTCGGCGTAGCAGGAGTTAACAAGGCTGAAGGCAGCATCACCATGATCTACCGTATCATTGGTGAAGCAACTCATATTCTGGCTGACGTTTGCAGCGGCGACGAGCTGAGCATCGTCGGTCCGTTGGGACACGGCTTTGATATGAGCGCCAAAAAACCGCTGCTGGTTGGCGGCGGTCTGGGTTTGGCTCCGCTGCTGTTTTTGGCAGAGGGCTTCGGTGAGGGCAATACCGATATTCTGATGGGCGGCCGCAGTGCCGAGGAATTGTTCTGGACCAAGCTTTATGAAAGCCTCAGCAAAAATATTTACCTGACCACCGATGACGGCAGTGTCGGCACTAAGGGTACCGTAATGGCTCTGCTGCCACAGCTGTTGAAAGAGGGTGGCTATGACTGCGTATACGTTTGCGGCCCTGTACCGATGATGCGCGCAGTTGCCAATGCCTGCTTAGAAGCCGGCGTAAAATGTCAGGTATCTCTGGAAAAATACATGGCCTGCGGTCTTGGTGCGTGCCTGTCCTGTGCCTGCGAAGGCATCGGCAAGCGCATCAAGGTCTGCAAGGACGGTCCGGTGTTCTGGGCAGAGGAGGTAGGAGAATGGTAAAAGCATTGTATGATGGCCGTCTGGCAGTTGATATTGCCGGTGTGAAGATGGCTACTCCTGTTACTACCGGCTCCGGCACCTTTGGCTTTGGTCTGGAATTTACCGATTTTCTCGACCTGGAAAAGGTTGGCGCTGTTACCGTAAAGGGTACCTCTTTAGAGCCTGCAGCAGGCAATAAGGGCCAGCGTGCGGTAGAAACCCCGTCCGGTATGCTGAACTGCATCGGTCTGGAAAACCCCGGCAGCGAGTACTTCTTGGAGCACACTCTGCCTGAGCTGAAAAAATATAACGTACCTGTGATTGTCAACATCTACGGCCATACCCCAGAGGAATACGGCGCTGTTGCCAAAAAGCTGGATGTAGACGGTGTTGATGCAGTAGAAATCAACATCTCCTGTCCGAACGTCAAAGAGGGCGGTATTGTTTTCGGCACTGTGCCGGAAGCAGCTGCTGAGGTTGTACGTGCTGTTAAGGCCAACACCGGCAAAATGGTTATCGCCAAGCTTTCTCCGAACGTAACTGATATTGTGGTGATGGCGAAGGCTGTAGAAGCAGCAGGTGCGGATGCAATTTCCATGATTAACACGCTGCTCGGTACCAAGATTGATATTGAGCGTCAGCGTCCTGTGCTCGGCAATGTAACCGGCGGTCTTAGCGGTCCTGCTGTACGTCCGGTAGCAGTGCGCCTGGTTTACCAGGTGGCGCAGGCTGTGCATATCCCCATCATCGGCATGGGCGGCATCATGTGTGCCGAGGATGCAATTGAGTTCATGCTGGCAGGCGCAAGTGCGGTAGCAGTTGGCACCGCAAACTTTGTACAGCCTGATATCGCTGAAACCATTGCTCATGGTATGCTGGCATATCTGGACAGACACAACGCGCAGAATATTTCCGAAATTGTCGGTTTGGCTTTGCCGAATGGCAAGGCAAGCATGCCGTTGTTTAACGAAGCTGAATAACGACGATTTATAACGTTATTCTCCGGCGTCCTGAAAAAATATATTTGATAGGGAGATTTTCTCATGCAACATGATGATAGATTAATAGTCGCACTCGACTTTCCTACCTTGGAACAGGCCAAGGCTTGCGTTGTCGAATTGGGTGACGCAGTAAGCTACTACAAGGTTGGCATGGAGCTTTATTATGCAGTAGGCAGCGAAATTATCCGCTTTTTAAAGGAACATGGCAAGCATGTTTTCTTGGACCTCAAGCTGCAGGATATTCCTAACACTGTTGCTCATGCACTTACCGTACTCAGCGATTTGGGTGCAGACATGATGAACGTTCATGCTGTCGGCGGCAAAAAGATGATGGCAGAAGCTGTTAAGGCTGTGCATGAGGCTGCTGAGGCAGCTGGTCGTCCGGCACCGAAGCTGATTGCTGTAACCATTCTTACCAGCATGGATGATGAACAGTTTGCTGATTTGAATTATAAAAATACCATTGCCGAGCAAGTTATCAGCCTGGCTAAGCTGGCGAAGGAAGCAGGCATGGACGGCGTTGTTGCTTCTCCTAAGGAAGCTGCAGCTATCCGTGAGGCTTGCGGCCCCGAGTTCCTGATTGTTACCCCGGGCGTGCGTCCTGCGGGCAGCTCTCTGGATGACCAGAAGCGCGTAGCAACACCGGCAGGCGCTTTGCAAAACGGCAGCAGTCACATCGTAGTAGGCAGACCTATTACTAAGGCTGAAGCAAGACAGGCAGAAGCATTGGCAATTGTAGAAGAGATTAAAGGAGTGTAAGCAAATGGCAGTTTTAGAAGAAAAAGATGTTATGAAAATGCTCGAGGAAACCGAAGCAGTTCTCCATGGTCACTTTTTGCTGACCAGCGGTCTGCATAGCCCTATGTATGTTGAAAAATTCAACGTACTGCAGCATCCTAAATATACCGAGCGTCTGTGCCAGGAAATCGCACGTCGTTATGAAAACGACAATGTTGAACTGGTAGTTGGCCCGATGACCGGCGGTATCCTGCTGGCTCACGAGGTTGGCAAGGCTCTTGGCACCCGTGCTATCTTCACCGAGCGTGAAAACGGCAAAATGACTCTGCGTCGTGGCTTCCAAATTCCGGCAGGCACCCGCGTACTGGTTGTTGAAGACATCGTAACCACCGGCGGCAGCGTTAAAGAGGTTATGGAAGTAGTTAAAGAGCATGGCGGCGAGCTCGTAGGCGTTGGCCTGCTGGTTGACCGCAGCGGCGGCAAGGTAGACTTCGGCGTTCGCACCGAAGCTCTGCTGCACCTTAACGTAGAAACCTTTGATCCGGCAACCTGCCCGCTGTGCGCTAAAGGCGTACCGTTCACCAAACGTGGCAGAACCGGTAAGTAAGCTCCGATTTGTCGCAAGTGTAACGAAGCGAGAAATTGAAAAGGTGGAATTATCCTCGAAGAGGACAAGTAAGCTAATCTAAACTTCAAAGCACCTGTTTATCAGCAAAATGATAGGCAGGTGCTTTTCCCTTACATACCAAAGCTTTCCCTTAAAATTACCCTATTTTTAAGGGAAAAACTTATAACTTCTTTCCTCTTGACAAAATCTGAAAAATCAGATAATATATATTCGTAAGATTTTTGCACGCCTGCCTGGAGTACGGTCGTCGCAGCGTCATTGAGAACGCCTTATGTATTATTGAAGTAGTACATAGGGCGTTTTTTGTTAAGAAGGGAGCTAAAGTAATGCAAACAACCGAAGTAGGTCAAAACAGCGAAATCAAGCAGGTCATCGGCAGCCTTTGCATGATGAACAACAGGTTTATGAATTTTATGCTAGATGACAACAAAAAAGCAGCGCAGGTTTTCTTGCGCGTTATCCTGGGAGATGATAAAATTAAGGTGAGAAATGTCAGGATACAGAGCTTTATCCAAAACATCTACGGACATTCTTCTCAACTGGATATTTTAGCGCAGGATAGCAAAGGACGTTATTTTAACGTAGAGGTGCAGAGAAGCGATGAAGGCGCACCTGCAAGACGCGCCAGATTTTATAGTAGTATTCTTGATACTCACTTCCTGCAGCCTGGTAAGCTTTACGAAGAGCTGCCGGATACCTACGTGATTTTTATCACAGAAAACGATGTCTTGCACGATAATCTGCCACTGTATAATATCAGGCGCAGAATCGATGAAAATGCGAAATGCTTTGAAGATGGTTCGCGCATTATCTATGTCAACAGCCAGCGTCGAGATAATACAGCGCTTGGTAAACTGATGCAGGATTTATATTGTACAGAGCCAAAGAATCTGCATTATCATGAATTTGCCGAGCGCATGGAGTTTTTGAAATACAGCAAGGAGGGCGAAGAAAAAATGACTGATGTAATTGAAGAATATGCTGCAAGAAAGGCCGAAGCATTAGCGAAAGAAGCAGCGAAAAAAGCAGCGAAAAAAGCTGAAGAAAAAGAGCAGGCAAACAGAATAGAGCTTGCCCAAGGCTTACTGGCTGACGGTATGAGTATCGAGTTCACCGTCCGTCACTCTAAGCTTACAGAAGCAGAGGTACGCGAATTGGCTTCCAAGCTGTCTGCGTAAGCTAAAAGGGCATTACCGCAAAACAAAAATACAGTAAGTACAGGCACCTGTTTATTAGCAAAATGATAGGCAGGTGCTTTTTTTGCGCATTTTTTGCTATTTAACATGCTCTTAACATCAGCATAATACTTCCTTAACAATGATATATTATACTAGCATCATAAACCACGAACCCTACTGATGAGGCGCAGACCTTATCGGAAATAAATTTTTTGACGATGGTTGAAGGAGGAAATATATTATGAAATTGAAAAAAGTCGCATGTTTAGGTCTGGCAGCTATGGTAGCACTCGGTGCTTTGGGCTGCGGCAGTGATAACAAGGCTGCTGATAACAAAGCAGGCAGCAAGGTTACCGGCAGTGTAACCGGCAGCGGTTCTTCCGCACTTCTGCCGCTGGCAAAGGATGCAGCAAGCAAATTCAAAGCTATTAACCCGGATGTTTCCATCACCCTTAACGGCGGCGGCAGCGGCACTGGTCTGAAACAGGTTGCAGACGGCAGCGTTAACATCGGTGACTCTGACGTACCGGCAGAAAGCAAGCTGAAACCCGAAGTTGCCAAAGGACTTGTAGACCACAAGGTTTGCGTAGTTACCATGGCTCCGGTTATCAACAAAGATTTGGCAGCTAAAGTAAAAAGCCTGACCAAGGCTCAGCTGACTGACATCTTTACTGCTAAGGTAACCAACTGGAAACAGGTTGGCGGTCCGGATGAACCTATCGTTCTGATTACCCGTCCTGCTACCAGCGGTACCCGCGCTCTCTTCCAGGAGTTCGCTCTTGGCGGTGCTAAAGAAGCAACCAACAAATCTCTGGAAACTGATGATTCCGGCACTCTGCTGCAAAGCGTAAAGGATAACAAAGGCGCTATCGGTTATGTTGCTCTGTCCTACCTTGTAAATAACAAGGACGTTGCAACTGTAGCAATCGACGGCGTAGAGCCTACTCTGGACAATACCTACAACGGCAAATATCCTGTATGGGGTTATGAGCACATGTATACTAAAGGCGAAGCTACTGGCGCTGTAAAAGCGTTCCTGGACTTCATCCTTTCTGCTGATTATGGCAAGGAAATTGAAAAACAGGGTTATGGTGTTACTGCCAAAATGCAAGTAAAGAGATAACTTAGGACTTCGGATAAGGCGCATTAGCGTCAATCCCAAAACAATTATTACGCTTCCATCTAAACGAGAAGCAGGAAGACAGCATACGCCGAGAGATGCGTCTTACCGGTCTTCTCATCCCCTTTAGAATAAACATCAAGGCTGTGCCTGGCAGGAGCTGGTAAGTTATCAGCTGCGAGCCTCTGCATAGCCTTTAGTTTTACGAAAGAAATATTCACGAGTTACATCAGAGGAGAATAGTTTATGCAACAGGTTACAACAAATGCTTATAGGCAGGATGCGTTGTGGCGCTACATTATTACCGGCTGCGGCTTGGCGCTCATTGTTCTGACGCTGTCTATCGGCGCTTTCCTGTGCTACAAGGGCGTAGGCACGTTTACTACCTACAACCACAGTATTGCAGAGTTTCTTTTTTCGGCAGATTGGGCGCCGAGTGACAGTGCTGAGGGCGGCGGCAAGGTTGGTGCAGCCATCTTTATTTTCGGTTCTGTTATTACCTGCGCGTTGGCGCTGGCGATTGCTACACCGTTCAGCTTGGCAACCGCAATTTTTATGACGGAGATTTCGCCGGAGTTGGGCAAGCGCTTTGTCCAACCGGCTGTGGAAATTTTTGTCGGCATTCCTTCCGTAGTTTACGGCTGGATCGGCCTGACAATTTTGGTGCCGCTTATTAAAAACATTTTTAACCTGCGCTTCGGCTTTTCCGTATTAGCGGCAGGTATTGTGTTGGCGGTGATGATTTTCCCGACTATCACCAGTCTGGCGGCAGATGCACTGCGCAGCATTCCTAAAAGCTACCGCGCTGCTTCCTATGGCTTGGGCGCAACGCGTTGGCAGACTATTGCCAAGGTGGTAGTGCCTGCGGCAGTTACCGGCCTGATGACGGCTGTTATCCTGGGCCTGGCGCGTGCCTTCGGCGAAGCGCTGGCTGTAGCAATGGTTATCGGCAAGATGCGTGCGTTTCCGACTTCGCTGCTTTCTCCGACCAACAATCTGACGGCGGCGATTGCGGCGGATATGGGCGGTGCAATGGAGGGCAGCGAATACAACATCGCCCTGTGGACGATGGCGCTGCTGCTGTTTATTATCTCCCTTGCCTGCATTTTTGCCATCCACTTTTTAACTGCTAAAGGAGGGAAGCAGGCATGAATGACAGTATAGCGCGTGCAAAGTTTATTGATAAGCTGATGACAGCTGCGTTTTATTGCGTAGCAGGCTTCTTTATCCTGCTATTAGTAGCCTTTGCCCTATATGTTATCATCAACGGCTTCAAGGATTTCAGCTGGAGCCTGATATCCTTTGAGGGCAGCGGCATCGGTAATTTGTTCTTCAATACTATTTATCTGGTTTTCCTGTCGCTGCTGGTGAGCGTTCCTCTGGGTGTCGCTGCCGGCATTTATATGGCGGAATACGCTAAGCAGGGCAAGTTCACCAAGTTCCTGCGCATGTGTATCGAAACGATGTCCTCACTGCCGTCTATCGTTGTCGGCCTGTTCGGTTACCTGGTATTTATCGTAATGACCGGCTCACAGTGGAACCTGTTCAGCGGTGCGCTGGCAGTTTCTATCCTCAGTATTCCGCTGATTATGACGGTCACAGAGGATGCCTTCAAATCGCTGCCGCAGGGCTATAAGCGCGGCAGCCTGGCCATGGGCGCAACTCTGTGGCAGACAATTTACAAGGTGCTGCTGCCGGCGTGCCTGCCGCGTATTATGACCGGCGTTATCCTGGCTGCAGGCCGTGGCTTCGGTGAAGCGGCAGCTCTCTTGTATACCGCAGGCATGAGCACCGATATCAACTGGAACAGCTGGAACCTGCTGTCGCCGACCTGCCCGCTGAACCCCTTCCGTCCCGGCGAGACGCTGGCGCTGCATATCTGGGCATCGCGTACCGAGGCTTTGGCAGCCAATGCGGCGCAGATGGCTAACCTTTCTTCAGCAATCTTAATGCTGCTGGTGCTGTCCTTTAGTCTGGGCGCACGTTACCTGAGCACTTATTTAGACACAAAAACCGGAGGTAGCAGAAAATGACAAATGATAACGCTGCAACTAAATTTTTAGTGCAGGATCTGGATTTGTATTATGGAAAATTCCAGGCGTTGAAAAAAATAAATCTTGATATTAAGGAAAAGGAAATTACCGCACTTATCGGCCCTTCCGGCTGCGGTAAATCCACCTTTTTAAAGACACTGAACAGAATGAACGACATGGAAGAGGGCGTGCGCATTAAAGGCAGCATTGCACTGGATGGCAAGGATATTTTTGCGGAGATTGACCCCATCAGCCTGCGTCACCGCGTTGGTATGGTCTTCCAACAGCCTAATCCCTTCCCGAAAAGCATTTATGACAACGTTGCTTACGGTCCGCGTATCCATGGCGTGACGAAAAAGAGCGAGCTGGACGAGATTGTAGAACGCAGTCTGCGTCAGGCTGCCATCTGGGACGAGCTGAAGGACAGACTGAATAAGAGTGCGTTGGGTTTAAGCGGCGGCCAACAGCAGCGCCTGTGCATTGCACGTACTCTGGCTGTGCAGCCGGAGGTTATCCTCATGGACGAGCCTACCAGTGCGCTGGACCCGATTTCTACTATGAAGATTGAGGATTTGGCTATGGAGCTGAAGAAGGATTACACTATTGTTATTGTTACGCATAATATGCAGCAGGCTGCGCGTATTTCTGACAAAACAGCCTTCTTCCTTTTGGGCGAGCTGATTGAGTTCAACGAAACGAAGCAGCTGTTTGCAAATCCGTCTAATCCCAAGACAGAAGAGTATATTACCGGCAGATTCGGTTGATGTAAGGAGAGGCGCGTAAATGCGACACGGAAAGGCTCTCCTAGGGGACAAAGTAAGGTATACTGTCGAAATGCTAATAAGTGCAGTCCCCTCTCAGTCGCCCTGTGGGCGCCAGCTCCCCCCAAGGGGAGCCTCTCATGTATCGCTGCTTACTTTGAATTTAAATTTGTTGAGAAAGGAATAATAAAATGACACGTAACAAATTCAACGAGGAGCTGAAGCAACTGCTCAACAGTGTGCGCGTGATGGGCGTAAATCTGGAGGATACCCTGGATAAGGTTATCGCCAACCTGGAGCAGAAGGATGCAGCTTTAGCGCAGCAGATTATCAGCGATGATGATAATTTTGACAACAGCGAGGTCAATATCGAAAAGCAATGCCTGGAGCTGGTGCTGACACAAACTCCGGTAGCAACTGACTTGCGTGAGATTGCCAGTTGCCTGAAGCTGGTGGGCGATATGGAGCGCATTGCCGACCATTGCAGTGATATCAGCCAATATACCTTGAAGCTGATTGAAAAGGAGCCTGTGCCGTTGCCGGATAACTTTATGAATATGCTGCAGGTTATGCGCCAGATGGTGTACGATAGCATCAGCGCCATCAGCGAAAATGATCTGGAGCTGGCCAATAAGGTTATTGTTACCGATGATGAGGTAGACAATTACTTTGCCGAAATGCGTCAGCATCTGACCACTGTAATGCAGCAAAAACCGCAATACGTACCCCAATATGTTGACTATCTGATGATTGCCAAATATGTGGAGCGCATTGCCGACCATTCCACAAATATCGCCCAATGGGTAATGTTTGTGGTAAAGAACGAACTGAAAAACTGAGCTTGGAATGTCAATCACGGCCTCCGCAGCAATGCGGGGGTTTTTGCTTTGTTTCAGTAGTTGTCATAGCATTGGCAGCAGGCATCACTTTGCAGACTTGTTTTCTATATTCGTTGATTTGTGTTATAATAAAGTGTTAGAGTATTTACGTTCCGGACAGCTTCGAAAAATATTGCAGGCTGTGGCTGTCACGATTCAGAAACTAAGATTTTAGAGCAAATTCAGGAGGGACGCAATGCATATTGATAGACGATTAGAAACTATTGCCAACCTGGTGCCGCAGGGCTGCGTGCTGGCAGACATCGGTACAGACCATGCTTATTTACCCGTGTGGCTGTTGGAAAAGCAAAGAATTGCGCGGGCGATTGCCGGTGATATCGCCGCAGGTCCTTGCCAGGCGGCACGTACTACAGTAGCGCAGTATGGGCAGCATGAGCATGTAGAGGTGCGTCAGGGCAGCGGCCTGAAGGTATTAAGCCCCGGTGAAGCAGACTGCATTGCTATTGCAGGCATGGGCGCTTCTACCATTATCAGTATTTTGGAGGATGATATGGAGGTAGCGCAGAGCGCAGAGCTTTTGGTGCTCCAGCCGATGGCCGGTGCCGCATCTCTGCGTGCGTGGCTGTGCAGCCACGGCTGGCAGCTGGCTGCCGAAGAGCTGGTGGATGATGCTCCGCATTTTTACGAGATTATTGCCGCTAAGCGCGGCTTAGCGCCTGTTTACAGTGCGGCAGAGTGCGCTGTAGGCCCGCTGCTGCTCGCACAGGAGCATCCGCTGCTGGGTAAACAGCTGGAACGCCAGCTTGCTACTTGCAGACAGCTTCTGGAGAATATGGGACGCAGCGAGCGCGCACGCGCGAGCGAAAAGTATAAGGAAATCGAAGCGTTGAAGGCAGAACTGGAGGTGCTGCAAAATGGCAAGCGTAGTGACAGTAAATAATATCATCAACCTGCTGGACGAAATGGCACCGCCGGAGCTGGCAGAGTCCTGGGACAACGTAGGTCTGATGCTTGGCAGGCGCAATAAGCCTGTACGCAGGCTGCTTTTGGCGCTGGATATGACACAGGAAACTGTGACGCAGGCCTTGGCGAAAAAGGCTGATATGCTGATTACGCATCATCCGGCAATTTTTCACAAGCTGGGCAATGTGACGGACGCCGACTGGCAGCAGGAGCTTTTACTGCAGTTGGCAGAAAACGGTGTTGCTGTTTACAGCGCGCACACTAATCTTGACTGCGTTGCTAACGGTGTCAACAGCGTGCTTGCCAAAAGACTGCGCTTGCAGGATGCGGATATGCTGGATACTGTCAGCGGACTCGGACGTATAGGTGAACTGGAGCAGCCGAGCAAGCTGCATGATTTTGCAGTCTTCGTCAAAAAGGCTTTGCAGGCTGATTATCTTACCGTAGGCGATGCAGGACGCAAGGTTAAGCGTGTGGCTGTTTGCGGCGGTGCCGGTGCCGATTTAATCGGGCTGGCTTTGGCGCAGGGTGCCGATACGCTGGTAACAGGAGATGTGAAGTACCATGAGGCACAGCAGGCTGTTTTCAGCGGTCTGAACATTATTGATGCAGGCCATCAGCCGACAGAGCTGCCGGTGCTCGATGACCTGGCTGACAGATTGTCGCTGCGCTTTACGGAAAAGCATTGGGATGTGGCAATTCAGGTAGCACGCGAAACACTGCTGCTGAAGCATATATAGAAAACAGGTGATAGAAGAATGATTAAAGATTTTAAAGCTGGCATCAAGGTGTGTCAGGCAGTTTTGGTAAGGGTACAGAAGGTAGGCAATTCCTCTAACGGCGGTGTTTTTGCCCGCGGTATGCTGGAGGATAACAGCGGACGCATTGCTTTTATCTGCTTTGATGCAATGCTTGTAGACAAGCTGCGCGAGCTTGAGGGCCCGACAGCCTTTATGATGGGCGGTAACGTTGATATCAACAAATTCAACAATGATATGACGCTTCAGGTTGTCATTCAGCGTCTGGAAAACCTGCTGCCGCAGGATGATATCAGCAATCTGCTGCCGCATGGTGATTTTGATGTAGAGGCTTATAAAACTAAGCTTGCCAATTATATCAAGGCAGTGCGCACTCCCGGACTGCGTATGCTGCTGGAAACTATTTTCAGCGGTGCAACCTATGAGCGCTTTGTGACTAATCCCGCAGGCATGCGCATGCATCATGCTTATTTGGGCGGCCTGCTGCAGCATTCTGTGGATGTTACCGGTCTGGCAGTGGCCTTGGCCGAGCAGATTGAAGGCGTGGATAAGGATCTTGTTATTGCCGGCGCTCTGCTACACGACATCGGCAAAATCCGCGAAATTTCTGCGGAAATCGGCTTCCCCTATACCAGTGAGGGACGTTTGCTCGGACACATTACCATGAGCTGCATGATGGTGCAGGAGGCAGCTGCCAAGCTGCGTTTGCCGTCCTCTCGTTTGGAGCAGCTGCAGCACATTCTGCTGTCTCACCATGGCGATAACGAAAAGGGCTCTCCTGTAGCCTGCTCTACGCGTGAAGCCTTTGTTGTTCATTACGCCGATGAAATCAACGCCGTAATGAACCAGTTTGACGTGCATGACGGTAAAAGTGCTTGGGAATTCAACCGTATGCTGGGACGTAATATTCTGGTAGACAAGCTGTGAGCACCAGAATAATCCGCCGGACTGTACTGAACCTGCACGGCCTGACAATAAATCTTCAGTTTAAACTGGTTAAAAATATTACGCTGCGCATAAAAGAAACCGGCGACATTTTTCTCACTGCTCCCATAGGAATGAGCGTAATCGAGGTGCAGCGATTCTTAGAGAGCAGGGAGCAATGGCTGCGCCAAAAGCTGCAGCAGGTACTGCAGGAACAGTCGCAGCAAAAGCAGGAGCCGAAGTACAGCATGGGCGAGCTGCCCTTTGACGGGCAGCATGTGTGGCTGTGGGGCAGGCGTTTGCCGGCGCACTTTTTGCTTAGCAGCAAAAAGCATGGCACCTATGAGGTGCAGGCTGACGCTGTCTGCTTTTATTATCGCAGCGAGCTGAATAATGAAGCTAAATGCGCCTTTGTAGAATACTTCTATAAGCAGGAGGTATCCGGCAGAGGAGAGCAGCTGCTGCAGGCATGGGAAAAGAAAATGGGCGTGCGTCATACAGGGCTTAAGGTGCATCGTATGAAAACGCGCTGGGGCTCCTGCAACGTGCGCACAGGTGGCATCAATCTAAATACGCTGCTGGCCTGCTGGCCGCAGGAGTGTCTGGAATATATTGTGGTGCATGAGCTGGCGCATTTGCACGAGGCTAATCATTCACCGCGCTTTCATGCGATTGTCGCACGCTATTTGCCTCAGTGGCGTGAGCGCAAAAAGCTTCTGGAGGACTTTAAGCCTGTTTTGTAGTCGCTTCAAGCATAAGGTATAAGCATTTTCTGTGATAAATAATGCATTTTGCTTTGCATTGATGATAAAAACAGTATATATATGTAAATCTTTTGTGAAAGCATACTAAGAAAGCAAGTATTTGTGCTATAATTATAGTAACATCTTGTAGGACTTTGTCATTTGCTGTGATAAATAAATGACATGAGTCAGTTTGAAGGCAGGAGTGATGATTATGGCAAAACAGAAAATATTAATTGCTGATGATGAGGCGCAGATTCGCGAGATTTTGCGCATATATTTTGAGAAGGAAGGCTTTGAGGTTATTGAAGCTGAAGATGGTGCTGCCGCAATTTTGAAGGTGCAGTCCGAAAAGCCGGATATTTTGCTGCTGGATATTATGATGCCCGTCCTCGACGGTATTGAGGTTTGCAAGCAGGTACGCAAGATGTCGGACCTGCCCATTATCATGGTTACGGCCAAGGATGATGATGATGATCGCATCGCCGGCCTGGAAATCGGCGCTGATGACTATATCACCAAGCCGTTCAATTCGCGTGAGGTAGTAGCCCGCGTGAAGGCTGTGCTGCGCCGTGCAGGCACTCAGGAGAAGAAGGGTGAGGTTTCGCGCATCACCTATCCCGGTCTGATTATCGATATGGACCAGTATCAGGTAACCGCATTCGGCAACAAAATGACCTTTACGACTAAGGAAATGGAGCTGCTGTGGTGCTTGGCATCGAATCCGGGCAAGGCCTTCAGCCGCAACCAGCTGTTGGAAACAATTTGGGGTTACTCCTATTACGGTGATACCCGTACTGTTGATACGCACATCAAACGCATCAGACAGAAATTGAACATTCCGCCTGATTCCAAATGGGATATTACAACTATCTGGGGTGTAGGCTATAAATTCGAGCTAAAGGACGAATAACCTATGAAAAAATCCCTAAGCACACGCCTGATGTATAGTTTTATGACTATCATAATTATCGTCGTTGTGGGGATTACAGCAGGCATATCCTACCTGATTGCCGACTACTTTTTCCAGATTAAGGAGCAGGAGCTGGCCGAAAAGGGAAATGAGATGGGGGAAACTGTTGAAGCCTTCATCCGCTTGCAGGACAGGGATATGCTTTATCGTTATATTTTAGCTGTAGATAAGCTGGTTGGCGCACGCATCTGGCTGTTTGATGATAATTACGAGCTTTTGGCGGCCTCTAATTACGAAAATGTACAAGAGACCGGAGAAAATGCTTCAATGAAGGATTTCCTTAAGTATGGTGCTCCTTCGCAACAGGTGCTGCAGGAAAGCGTCAAAAAACTGGATCAGGATATGAAGAGCAGTAATTTATCGTATCGCATTAAAGTGATACTGAATGATGTTTATGCCGGGAAGTCCTTCAAATCGCAGATTTATCATCCGTATTACAAGGAGCAGGTAATCCTGGTCGGCGTTCCTTATACCTTCGGTAAAGGACACACAGGCGCTATTTTGCTGATAGAACCCTTGAGCGGTTTCGAAAAATTCTTGCGAAATGTTTATATTTATATTATGATTGTAGGTATCATTGCCATTATTTTCAGTCTGTTCTTAGTCAAACGTCTGTCAGGTATGATTATCCGGCCGGTGCTGGATATGAAGGACAATGCGCAGGCGATGGCGGCGGGAGATTATTCCCACAGGCTGCAGGTGCATGGCGATGATGAAATTGCCGAGTTGGGAAATGCACTTAATTCTTTAGGCAAGGATTTGGGTGATTACATTGCCAAGATGGAGCGGACGGAGAAAATCCGCCGCGATTTTGTGGCCAATGTATCGCATGAGCTGCGGACGCCGATTACGATTATCCGTGGCTACAATGAGGCAATCTGTGACGGTATGGTAACGGATACTGATCTGATTCAGCGTTACCGTGGCCTGATAAATGAAGAAACAGTCCGTCTGGAGCGTATGGTACGCGAGCTGCTGGATATCAGCAGACTGGAGTCCAGCGACCCGCTGACTGTAAGCAACATGGATGAGCTGCCGCTGGCCGGCATCATCCGTAATGTCGCCGAAAAATTATCGGTGCGTTGCGTGAAGAATAATGTTACTATTAATGTTTATGCCGACGATAATATCAAAATTTTGGGTGACGGAGACCAAATGGTACAGTTAATTATGATTTTGTGCGATAATGCCTTGAAATATTCGCCGGAAAATGGTACTGTATCAATAGGTGCGAATAAGCTCGACGATGGCAGCGTGCTTGTAACTGTTTCCGACCAGGGCAAGGGTATTCCCGAAGAGGATATTCCCTTTATTTGGGAGCGCTTTTACAAGGTTGAAAAATCGCATTGCCGCAGTGTTCCGGGAACCGGTCTGGGGCTTGCTATTGCCAAAGAAATTATTCGTGTCCACGGCGCCAGTGCCGAGGTAATCAGCAAATGTGGTTCTGGTACCACATTTGAAATAAAATTTCCAAAGGATAAGGTAGTATGATTTTAAAGTATGTTTGCCCCGATTACAGAGTAAAAAGTTTATTTGACATTTCCGCAAAATGGCTGAAGCGCAATGGCTACACCAAAATTGTTGTTGATATTGACAATACCCTGCTGCCGCGCGACAAGAACCTGGTAGGCCCTCGTGCTATGACCTGGATTCGTCAGCTGCATCAGATGGGTATCAATGTGGCATTGATTTCCAATAACGGCGGTGACCGCATTAAAGGTATCACCCGTCAGACCGGTCTTGGCACCATTATGCGTGCCGCTAAGCCTTTGCCGATGGCTTATAAGCAGATTACTAAAGCTATGGGCGGCGGTAAAATTCTTTTTGTCGGCGACCAGCTGTTGACAGACGTTTTAGGCGCAAAGGTTGCCGGTCATCCTGTAGTTTTTGTTGAGTCCTTAGGCGGTAAGGAGCATTTCATTACACGCTGCACCCGCAAGCTGGAGAAATTCTTCCTTAATCGCCTGCATAGCAATAATATGATGCCTAAGGAGCGCGTATTATGAAAATAGCCCTGCTGCAGCTGGAGGTTCTGGAAAAGAATAAAGAGGCTAATGTGGCCCATGGTCTGCAGCTGGCAGCGGAGGCTGCCAAGGAGCATGATTTGCTGGTGCTGCCCGAGGTGTGGACAACAGGCTACAGCCTGGGACACCTGGAGCAGGAGGCCGAAACGCCGGCTTCGCCTGTGCTGGCGCAGCTTGCCGAGATTGCACGCAATGAGCAGTGCGCTATTCTCGCGGGCTCGGTACCTATGCGTCATGCTGATGGCAAAATTTACAATACCTCTGCGGCTATCAATAAAAACGGTGAAATCGTCAATCTTTATGATAAGGTACATCTTTTCGGCCTTTTCCATGAAGAGGATTTCTTTGCTCCCGGCAATAATTTTCAAGCCTTTACATTAGATGGTCTGTGCTGCGGCTCGACTATCTGTTACGATTTGCGTTTCCCCGAGCTTTTCCGTCATCTGGCTCTGCAAGGAACACAGCTCATTTTCTGCCCGGCTGAATGGCCTGAAGCAAGGGGAGATATCTGGCGCTTGCTGGCGCAGGCCCGCGCTGCCGAAAACCACACCTTTGTGGTAGCGGTAAATTGTGCGGGCAGCTTTAAGGGTGCGCCGTTTTACGGTCATTCGATGGTTGTTGCGCCCAGCGGCAAGATTCTTGCCGAAGCAGGTATGCAGGAGGAGGTTGTTTCCTGCGAAATCGATTTGGCAGATGTTGCGAGAGTACGGAGCAGGCTTAATGCTTTAGCTGATGTACGCAAGGAGCTGATTCAATAGTGAATTACCGAAATTTATTGGCCGGCCTGGCGGCCGGTCTGCTTTTCTATGCCCAGACGGGAGCGGAGCTTGCTTTGGCTTCCGTGCCTAAAGATGCGCCGAAGGATATCAAGTATATTCTTGGCTTTTACTATGGCAACGGCGAAAATATTCTTATCCGTGAGAATAACGGCCGTCTGGAGCTGTTGTACCGCACTGCATTGGAGGATAAATCCTTTGCTGCGGCAAATCTTTATCCGCTCAGCAAGGTGCATTTTGATTCCTACACTTTGCAGGAATCAGGGCCGATGAGCAATACCGAAGCAGGTGTACGTTTTGAGCGTGATCCTGATGGCTACGGTATTTCCTGCCGCGTCGGCGGTAATACCTACAGCCGTTATTTTTTAGGTACGACTGCGGGCGAAAGGGCGAAGCCCTTCCGTCTGGAGGAGCGCAGTGCCGAGGATTGGACCAAGCTGCGTGCGGAGGCTGCTAAAGCAACCGTTCCTGCTGCTTTGGCAGCAGGTGAGCAGGCACAGCTGGTGGACGCTGCAACTGTTGCCGGTGTTAAGGTTAATTCTGTCTACGCAGGCAGTGACAACCTTTTCGGTGCGCCGCTTTATACTACGCCCAAGCTCTTTGTTTCTAAAGAGGCAGCTGCTGCCTTAGGCAAGGTACAGCAGCGTCTGGCACCTTACGGCTACGGCTTGGTGCTGTGGGATGCCTACCGCCCCTGGTCGGTGAGCAAGCTGGCTAATCTGGCTTTGCCTGCCGATAATAAGGATATGCTGGAGGACCCGGAAACTAAGGGCAGCACGCATAACACAGGTAATGCTGTGGATGTGGGCCTGTACAGTCTGGAGAGCGGTGAAGAGCTGGATATGGGCTGCGGCTTTGATGAGCCGTCGCTGCGTCAGTACGCCAGCTATGCTGGCGGTACGTCGCGCGAGCGTTATTTGCGCAGCCTGCTGCGTGAGGAGATGGAGCTGCAGGGGTTCAATGGGATTGAGATGGAGTGGTGGCATTTTGAATACGGTGACTGCTCTAAATTTGCCCATTTGAATGTAGGTAATTAGTGTTTAGTAATTAGTGATTAGTATTAGCGTCGCAAGCGATATGCCATTCCGCTCAGAGAAATTTTCCCGTCAATCGCTTGATGAGTTAAGTTTTCCTGAGAGGTTTGCAGAAGCGAGTTGACGGACGCAAATTTCGTGTGGAAGCAAGACGAAATACCGCAAAACTCGCGCTAAGCTAACATATTCTTCTGTATGAGTTAAGCGTAGCGCTCAAACAGTTGCGGCATTTCTGTGCTTCCAGACACTCATTCGCTAAAATTGCTATTCGCTGCACGGCATAACGCTTGCTTGCATTGGCGTGATATCTAACAGTATAACCCGCGTATGTGGTTGGTTCTTTTTTCTATCTTTGTTTTTCTTACGTTAGTGTAAAAATATATCATTAGTGAGGTGTTTAATTATGAACGTATATGATAACGCAAACGAATTGGCTAAGGCTATGCGCGAAAGCCACGAGTACAAAAAACTGAAAGAAGCAGCTGTTGTTCTGGAGAAGGATCCGGATGCTAAAAAAATGGTTAACGAGTATCTGATGGTTGCTCAGGAAGTAGAGTTTGCTAAGCATCAGGGCAAAACTCCCGACCAGGCTTCTGTTGATAAAATGCAGAAGCTGCAGGGCATTTTGAATCTGAATGCAGATGCAGTTCAATATTTGAACGCTCTGATTCGTTTCCAGATGATGCTGATGGACGTTACTAATACTGTTCAGGACGTTGTCAAAGAGGCAATGGGAGAGAAATAATGACGTTGCAGGAGATTTTCGCAGGCTGTACTGCCAAGCCTTTGCTGGCAGAGGAGCCGATGGCGAAGCATACATCCTTCCGTATCGGCGGTCCTGCAGATCTGATGGCTATGCCGCAGAGCGAGCAGGAGCTGCAGCAGCTGCTGCTGCGTGCCGGTGAGGCGAAAGTGCCGGTTACGCTGATTGGTAACGGTTCTAATCTGCTGGTGCGCGATAAGGGTATCCGCGGTTTGGTTATCAAATTGGGCAATATGCTCAATGACGTTACTGTTGATGGCTGCACGTTGACCTTTGGCAGCGGTGTTTCATTGGCTGCTGCTTCCAGAAAGGCTGCAGAGCTGGGCCTGAGCGGCATGGAGTTCGCTGTGGGTATTCCCGGCAGCATCGGTGGTGCTGTTTATATGAACGCCGGCGCCTATGACGGTGAAATGGCTAAGGTTGTTACCGGTGTGCGTGTGATGGAGCTTGACGGCACAATCAGCGAGCTGCCGGCTGCAGCTCTTGATTTCGGTTATCGCCATACAGCGCTGCATGGCAGCGGTAAAATTGTTACTGCGGTAACTGTGCGCCTGACTGCAGGTGATAAGCAGGCTATTGCCGATAAAATGGAAGATTTCAGTAACCGCCGTATCACTAAGCAGCCGTTGGAGCTGCCCAGTGCAGGCAGTATGTTCAAGCGTCCTCCCGGATATTTCGCCGGTACACTTATCGACCAGACAGGTCTTAAAGGCTACACTGTCGGCGGTGCGCAGGTTTCCGAAAAGCACGCCGGTTTTGTGGTGAACATCGGCGGAGCTACGGCAGCAGATGTGCTGCAGCTTATCTGCGATGTGCAGGATAAGGTGTTTGCAGCGCATGGTGTTCATCTTGAACCGGAAGTGTTGGTTCTCGGCGAGGAATAGCTTGTGGGAGAGCGCCCATAAGACGCCATCTGCGTCGTCAGGGCTCCTAGAAGTATAAGGGAATACGCTGTCGTCGCCCTTCCTCGCATCCGGCATCTTCTTGACGCTCTCTGAATGAGTGTTTATGAAATGTCACCGCGTCGTCAGGGCTTCTGGGAGCACACTAATTTTTTACAGGAGAAGAGAATTTTGGAGCAGCAGCTTTTAACAGAGCAGGAAATTCACGAGCTTGGCTTGCAGGCTCTCGTTCCCTGGCTGGAAAGTCATAATTTTAAAATTGATTATATGCAGACTGATATGAATACTGTGCCGCATATTTTTGCCCTGAGCGGCAAAATCCTGACGGTTATCATCGCAGCGACATCAATGTACCCGCATAAGGGCGTTGTCGGTGAAGCAGACAAGGCTTATGCTATGCGTGTAGCAACACAGCTTGGTGCTCTTTGTGCTACCGCTTCTATCGGTCTGGTAAATGTAGATGGTTTGCCTGACGATAAAAAGCTCATGGGTACGCCTATGCGCAACGGTCATTATAAGGCAGATTTTAGTGGACTGGAATACATTCACTATACCGATAATGCACTGTGAGGTGACGTTATGGACTTGTTAACAGTTAATCAGGAGAAATGCCTGCGTTGCGGCATTTGCGTAGAATGCTGTCCTTCCTGCATTCTTTCTATGGGTGAAAACGGACCGGAATGCAATTTTGACCGTGGCTGTATGAGCTGCGGCCAATGCGTTGCTATCTGCCCTGTAGGAGCGTTGGATAATAAATATACGCCGCTTGCGGAGCAGCGTCCGGTGACGATGCCGTTGCCGACGCCTGAGGTTGCTTATGAATTTTTGCGCATGCGCCGCAGTGTGCGCAACTTTAAGCCGCAGACACCGACGGATGAGGAAATTACCCGCATGCTGGACGTGGCACGCTATGCGCCGACTGCCGGCAATTCACAGGGTATGTACTACATCGTTATCCGCGATAAGGAGCAAATCCGTGCAATTGCCGATGCTGTTGCCGACTGGATGGAGGACGAGGTTGCGGCAGGCACCGAAAATAAACGCTATTTTCAGGTGGTGCTGCGCGCTTACCGTGAGCGTGGACAGGATATTATCGCCCGTAATGCGCCTTGTCTGATTTTTGCGCTGGCACGCCGTCTGAACATTACCGGTGTGAGCAATGCAGAGCAGAGCTGGGCCTACGCTGAGCTGTTTGCCCCGACCATCGGTCTGGGCACAACGATTGCCGGCTTTATCCAATCATGCGGTATTGCAGGCTATCAGCCGCTGCTGGATATGATTGCTGTGCCGCCGAAGCACAAGATTGTGGGTACGCTGATGGTTGGTTATCCCAAATATAAATATCAGCGGATGCCTGAAAGACAGCATCTGAAGGTTGATTTCCGCTAAGGTTTATTTAAGCATGAACTATTGCCGTGGTTCATGCTTTTTGTTTTGAATTTTATCTGAGAAAAGATTCTTGATTACACAGAGTGCGGTCTGCAATTTATTGTAGCGGATGCCTCTATGTGGTATAATATAAAAGATTTGGTAAAAGTATATGGTACTTAAATTTATTTGAATTTTATGATGAAGTATGAGCATGAGGTGTAATTATGTCAGATGCAGTATTGAGTGTAAATCATTTATCTATAGGCTATGGCAGCCGCTGCGTTATCAGCGACGCCAGCTTTACTATCGGCAAGGGTGAGCTTGTTGGTATTATCGGCTGTAATGGTGCCGGCAAGAGTACTCTCTTGAAAACAATCCGCGGCATGTTGCCGAAGCAGAGCGGTGAGGTTTTGTTCTTTGGTAAGCCGATGGAGGAATATACCGACAGAGATTTGGCGCGCGAGGTAGCCTATCTTCAGCAGCAGGTAGAGGTTGGCTTTGGTTATACAGGACAGGATATTGTTATGGCGGGCCGTTATCCTTACCTGAAATGGTGGGAGCGCGAAAGCGAGGATGATAAGCGTCTGGCATTGGACTGTATGGAATATACCGGTACGCGTGAGCTGGCAGAAAAGCCGGTGACAGAGGTTTCCGGCGGTCAGAAGCAGCGTATCCTGCTGGCGAAGGTTTTGGCGCAGCAGACTCCGGTACTGTTCCTCGATGAGCCTACTACCGGTCTGGACATGGTTTATCAGGAGGAGATTTTCCGTTTTGCGCGTGAGCTGGCGCTGATGGGCAAGACGGTGCTGATGGTTGTGCATGAGCTGAATCTGGCAGCCAAATACTGCAGCCGTATCCTGCTTTTAGGCGAGGGAAAGCTGTTGGCAGACGATACTCCGGAGCGCGTATTTACGGAAGCTTTGCTCAGCAGAGCATATGCGGCTGATATTGCCGTAAGCCGCAATCCGCTGAATAATAATCTGGAGATTACAACGCGTGTAGATGAGGCAAGTAAAGAAAAGGATGCAGCTTTACTGAAAAAGATTTGCTGCGAATAGGTGAAGTATGAGAATCTTATATATTCTGCTGGTGCTGCTGTGCCTCGCACAGCAGGCATTTGCGGGTGTGAAGCTGGAGGCAGTGTATCCCTACAATCTGGATAAGAGTGCTGCGCATGTAGTACATGGCGGCAGTACAATGCCTTTGTTTATCAATATTACCGGCTTTGATGTACCGCATGAGCAGCCGGCGCATTTGCGTGTCATTTTACCGGAAGGCTTTAAGGCGCTTGCCAATGATAAATGGCGCTTGGGAAGCGCTGACGGCCGCCAGACGGCGGAGGCAGATTGGGTGCTGCCGGCAGATTTCGGACAGAGCTTTGATTTGCTGTACATTCAGCCGCAGACAGACCTTGCTCGCGGACAGAAGCAGCTGTTGGTTGAGGTCAGCGGTGAAGGCTGGCACGAGCGCAAGGAGCTGAGCTTTGGTTATGAGCCGGCGGCAGCAGCGGTTGTCGCTGCATCGCAGCCGGGGAAGAAAATCGACAGAAGCAAGTTCAACTGGTATATCCAGAGTGTTACTCTGCCGGTAGATAATTTGGGCAATAAGGATGACCGCGCGGCAGAAGGCGTTGTTTTTATCCGCGATACTACGCTCGAAGGCTTCCGTAACCGCATGACGGGCGACGGTGCGACGAACTGGTCGGCCGTGTTTAACCATCCGGCGACTTTTCTGGTGCTGGATATGCGCAATCCGCAGCGCGATGTGCGCCTGCTGAAATTTAAGGCGCAGCTGATTGATAAAAAGACAGGTAAGGTTATGCCCGGTCTTTGTACCGCGGGCAAAAACAATGAGGATTCCGAGCATGGCTGGGCCGGTGATACCGGCAGCGTCAACGAAACTACGGCGCTGATTTCGCTGGACGGCAAGAAAACTCAGGCCTTTATCATTCCGTTATACGTAGATTATTTTACAGTGTTGGAGGGCGACTACAGCCTGCGTGTGACCGTAAGCGGCAACGGGCAGGAGAAGGTGCAGGAGGTACCGCTGACAATCGCCAAAAAGCATAATCTGGGACTTTTGGCAGTAGGTTTTTCCTTTATCTGCCTGCTGGCTGTGCTGGCCTTTAGCTACAAGCTGAAGGGCTGCATTTACCGCATCGGTGCGCGTGGTGCTATTACTGTGGCACTCTTTGCGGCGCTGGCCTTTGGCGGTATCACACTGCCGACAACGCTTATCGGTGATTTGCTGCATGTATTCTTAGGGCCTTTCTCCGGCTTGGTGACGGGTATTTTGAGCGGTATGCTGCTGTATTTGCTGGTAGTGGCGCTGCTGGTGCTCTTCCGCGCGCCGGGCGTGCTGACGCTGATGTATTTTGTCAAATATATGCTTGCCGGTCTGATGTTCGGAAATTTTACGCCGTTAGGACTTTTGAGCATGTGTGTAAACGTAGCGATTTTGGAAACGCTGCTGTATCTTTCCGGCTTCTACCGCAGGCAGGAACTGGGCAAGGGGTATATGCTGTTTATCTGCCTGCTGATGGGCGTGGGTGATGCACTTGTCACCTTCGTCAATATGGAGCAGATGATGTTCTTCTACCGTCTGTATTACGCAGATTGGTATCTGGCGCTGTATATGCTGGTCAACGGTCTTTTATATAGCAGCATCGGTGCCTGGCTGGGTGCTAAGACTGGCAGCAAGCTGCAGCAGGTTATGGGGGAATAAAGATGCTGAAAATAGACAATTTATCTTATCGCTATCCCTCAAGGAAGCAGTTTACTTTAAAAAATATCAACCTGACGCTGGCGGACGGTGAAATGCTGCTTTTGGCAGGTCGCAGCGGCTGTGGCAAGTCGACGCTGATTAAGGCTGTCAGCGGCCTGTTGGGCAGCGAGGAGCGCGGCGAGCTGCAGGGAGCAATTTACCTGCAGGGTGAGGATATCAGCAAATGGCCGCCGGAAAAAACAGGCCAGCTGGTAGGCACTGTGTACCAGTCACCTGACGACCAGCTTTTTGCGATGACGGTGGCTGATGAAGTAGGCTTTGCGTTGGAAAATCAGGGCGAGGAGCCGGAGGTTATTGCGCGCAAGGTGAGCGAAACGCTGGAGCTGGTAGGCTTGGGCGGCTTTGAAAATTACAGCATCCACAAGCTGAGCGGCGGCCAGAGGCAGCGCTTGGCGTTGGCTTCAATTCTTGTTACCAGGCCGGGGCTGCTGATTTTAGACGAGCCTGTCAGCCAGATGAATCCGCAGGGCGTGCAGAGCTTTATGCAGCTTTTGGTGCGCCTCAACCGCGAGGCAGGCATTGCTATTTTGATGATTGAGCATCGTGTAAACGAGCTTTGCAAATATTTTTCGCGTCTGGCAGTAATGCAGGACGGACGTATTGTTTATGACGGTCTTGTTAAAGATGCCTGGAAGGCGATGACAGGGCGCACGGATTTAGGCTTGCGTGAGCCGCAGACGGTGAAGCTGTGCCGAGCCCTGCAGCTTTCGGAGCTGACGACAGAGCAGGAGAGAATTGTACATATGCTGCGCCATGAATGCGAGCCGCTGCCTGCTGCTGCGCAGGCACAGCCTGCAGGGCAGCAGCAGCCTCTTCTCGAAGCGCGCGACTTGTATTACACCTATCCCGGCAGCAAGGAGCCGACGCTGAAGAATCTGCAGTTTACGCTTTATCAGGGGCAGATTACAGCTATTATGGGCTTCAACGGTGCCGGCAAAAGCACGCTGATGAACCTTTTGGGCGGACTGACACAAACGCAGCAGGGAAGCATGTTGCTGGCAGGACAGCCTGTAGACAAGCAGCTGGGCAAAATCGGCTATCTGCGGCAGGAGCCTGATCTGATGCTTTTGGCAGACACAGTACGCGAGGAGCTGTGCTGGAAGAACCACACGATTACGCAGGAGGAGCTGCAGCAACTCTTAGAGCATATGAATTTAGCGGAATACGCCGATGATTTTCCGTTGGCGTTGAGCAAGGGACAGCGTTTGCGCGTCGTTTTTGGCGCTATGCTGGCGAAGAAGCCGGCGTTGCTGCTTTTGGATGAGCCTACGACAGGACAGGATGAACAGAGTCTGGCGGAAATCCGCCGTCTGCTTTTGGCTTACAAGGAGCAGGGGGGCAGCATTTTCATCTGTACGCATGATATGGAGCTGGCGGCACAGGTGGCCGACCGCGTAATTGTTTTGTGTGCGGGGCAGATTATTGCCGACGGCCCGACAGAAGAGGTTTTGAGCAATAAGGAGCTGGTGGAGGCCGGCGGTCTTACACCGTCAGCGCTGCTGCCGGTGTGCGAGCAGGCGGGTCTTCCTCCCTGCATCACGGTAGAGGGGGTGAAGCGTTATGTCCGTAAGACAGCTGTGGGAAGGCACTGATGCTGCCGGTTGGGCACAGAAGCTCAACGGGCGTACCAAGCTGCTGTTCCTCTTCCTATTTGCTATTCTGATGATTACCGTGGATAATCCGCGGACGCTCTTTATTTTATTTACGTTTACCTTAATACTGCATCTGGCAGCAAAAACTTCTATCTACAAATGGAAGGTGATGGCGATTCTGCTGCTCTTGGGCCTGTGGGGTTCCATGTTCAGCCAGGCGCTGTTTTTTGCGCAGACACCGCGCACACCGCTTTTCGTGCTGATTGCTCCGGAGGCAGGCTTCATCGGCCAGCTGACGGGCGGACTTTTCATCTACCGTGAGGGTATTTTGTACGGCGCGGTACAGGGCTTGCGCAGTGCCAGCATGCTGGCACTGGGACTTTTGGTCTGTTGGACGAGTGACCCGCGACAGCTGCTGCAGGCCTTGCTGGCCTGGAGACTGCCGCCGCAGATGGCGTTCATGCTGGTGACGGCAATTCGCTTTTTGCCGGTACTGGCAGCAGAAACCGGTGAGGTTATTACAGCTCTGCAGCTGCGCAGCGACAGCCAGAGCGGACGCACTGCTGTTCTGCGTCATTTGCCGTATATCGCCAAGCCACTTTTGGCGCGCTGCCTGAGGCGCGCGCAGACGCTGGCGCTTTCGGTTGTGAGCCGTGGCTTTTTCGCAGGCGGCGCCGGCAGGCGACGCCAACAGTGGGATGCACGCGAAAAGGCAAGCTGCCTGCTGCTGTTTGCAGTAGTGGTGGCAGTTGTTGGCAGTAAAATTATTTACCTGCTGTCGGAGCAGGGCTTTTACTTTGGCGTTTTCCGCCAAATCTATGATTGGACGGTGCTGTATCTATGAATAAGCTTAAAGGCTGGCTGGCACTTGTGCTGCTGCTGCTTTCCTGGTGCGCACTGTACTGGATTACCGGCAGCAGAACGCCATGGAACCAGTTTCATGTTAATAACGACGGCTCCAGCGTGAGCGTCTATCTGGGTGATATCCCGACGCAGAATTATGACCGCATGGGCTTTACGAAGGCGGTGGTGCGCTACGCCGCTGAGGAAGAAGGCTGGATTGTCGGAACGGAGCGTGGCGAGCTCTTCCTCTTCGACAACGAGGGACGCAAGAAATGGAAGCGCTCCCTGGGCGTCGGCAAGCTGATTGCACTGTGCCTTACGCCTGACGGCAAGCTGGCGATAGTAGGCGAGCAGAGCGCGGAGGGCAGGCTTTACGCCGTTGATGTGCACACAGGCGATATTCGCTGGCAGTACAAGAGTGCTGATTTCGTCGGCTCCGATGCTTCGCAGCGTTCCTATCCTTCAGTGGTGCATATTGCAGTCGATAAGGAAAACAACGTTTATGCGAATGCCTACCGCTTTTTGATGCGCAAGGACGGCAGCAGGGGCTACAACGCCAAAATGCTGGCGGTGAGCAAAGAGGGCAAGCTGCTGTGGCAGTTCCCGAAAAATGAGGTTATCGACAGCTGGATAAACTGGTGCGATGTCAATGATAACAACGGCAGAGCTGTTTTTTCTACATCTGCCTACGATTACCGCGAGGATATGAAGTATAAGGATACAATGTACTTCCTCGATAAAAGAACCGGCGAGCTGCTCAATTCGACGCATGTGCCGCCGATTCCGCCCTTTGATAACACAGTTATGCGCGGCAGCCCCAACTACAGCGCGGACGGCAAATATCTGGCAGCAGGAGCCAGTGACGGACGCGGCATTTTGTTTGATGAGGCAGGTAAAATCCTGTGGACGCGTTCCATTTCCAAGCCGCAGCAGGTGGACGGCGCTTATGTCAATGCCAGCGGACGCGACGGCTTTGTAACACCCTACGGCGTGCTCTTTACCACGATTAACACCTTTAACCGTGAAAACTGGCAGCTGCCGACGCCTGTAGAGCATCCGAGCAACAACAGTATTTTTGTATTCAACACAGACGGTACCTTCCGCTATCAGTATATGGCAGACGGTACGATGGAGGAAATAGCCTTCGCCGGCAGGCTGGCGGCCTGCGCGGTGGGGCGCAATGTGCGCACGCACAATTACAAGGCGCACGGAGCACTGGTGCTGGACCTGGAAACAGGCAAAAAGTACAGCTATTTCCCGACCGAAGGACCTTGCCAGGCAATTGGTATTTCACCTGACGGACAGTGGCTGGCAGGCGTGGAAGCGCCGGCACTGACTCCCGATGGCAAGATTATCGGTGCTTACCGTTTACATATCTGGAAAAATAACGCAGGAGGAGCAAAGTAAATGTTGCAAAAAATAATTCATTATTATAAGCCCTATAAGCTGATTTTGCTTTTGGTGCTGATGGGCTCATGCTTCTCGGCCTTAATGGAGCTGCTGTTCCCTTATATCGTAAGGCAGATGCTTAATGTTCAGATTCCTCAAAAGAATATTGACGAGCTGCTTTACTGGGCTGGGATACTTTTAGCCTTATATGTTGTAAACTTCGGTCTGCTTTTTTCTATCAACTATTATGGTCATGTGATGAGCTCCGGCATTGAGAACGATATGCGTCGCGATTTGTTCGGACATATGGAAAAAATGTCCTTCCGCTTTTTTGATAATGCCCGCACAGGACAGCTGCTGTCGCGCATTACAAGCGATATCGTGGAAATCAGCGAGCTGACATTTAAAGGACCTAATGACCTTCTTGTCTGCACTATCAGTATGCTGGGTACTATTTTCATGATGCTGTATCTGAATCCGTATCTTGGCTCTATTATCGGTGCTATGCTGATTATTAAGGCGGTGCATTCTGTTTTCGTCAACCGCAAAATGAAGAGTGCCTTCCGCCGCAGCCGTGCAAAATCCGGTGAGGTTTCCGCGCAGGCAGAGGAGGCTCTGAGCGGTATCCGCCTGGTAAAGGCCTTTGCTAATGAACAGCTGGAGCTGGAGCGCTTTATGCGCAAGAGTAATGAGCTTTTGCGTGTACGTACAGAATCATTTGCGATACTTTCATATTTTTCGGGAACTATTACCTTTTTTACCAACGCAACCAATCTGGTAGTTTTGGTTTGCGGTGGTATGATGGTTGCCAATGACCAGCTGGCGCTCAGCGATTTTGTTGCCTTCTTCCTTTATGTTAATATCTTTATGAAGCCTGTTTTCCGTCTGCTGATGTTTACGGAAATGTACCAGCGCGGTATGGCCGGCTATCACCGCTTTAATGAGATGATGCAGCATAAGGTGGAGATTGACGATGCACCTGATGCGATTGCCACAGGTGAGATTAAGGGCCGCATTACCTTTGAGGATGTAACCTTCGGTTATCTGCAGGATAAGCCGGTACTGAAGCATTTTGACCTGGACATCGCTCCCGGTGAAAAGGTGGCCTTTGTGGGTGCTACCGGTGCAGGCAAAACGACGCTGGCGAGCCTTTTGCTGCGCTTTTACGAGCCGACGCAAGGCAGAGTGCTGCTTGACGGTGTGGATATCAGAAAGTATAAGCAAAGCTATTTGCGTAACCATGTCGGTCTGGTGCAGCAGGATGTTTTCCTCTTCAGCGATTCGGTAAACTTTAATATTGCGTATGGCAAGATTAAGGCGAGCGAGCAGGAGATTAAGCAGGCTGCTAAGCTGGCGGCTGCTGATGACTTTATCAGCGCACTGCCGGAAGGCTATGAAACCAAGGTGGGCGAGCGAGGCGTGAAGCTGAGCGGCGGCCAGAAGCAGCGTATTGCGATTGCCCGTGCCTTTCTGAAGAATCCGCCGGTGATGGTGTTTGACGAGGCGACCAGTGCGCTGGATACCAAGACTGAAAAGCAGATTCAGAAATCCCTGGATAAGCTGGCTGAAAGCCGCACTACGCTGATTATCGCACATCGTCTGTCTACGATTATCAACGCTGACAGAATTGTGGTGCTGCATAACGGTGAAATTGCGGAAATCGGCACACACAAGGAGCTTATGGCTTTGGATGGCATTTATAAGCGCTTGTATGAGCTGGATGAGCAGGATTAAGCTTAAAAATTAAATTTAAGCAGACGGAGCAGTTAAATTGCCTTTCGGGCAGATAATTGCTCCGTTTTTTATGCTATGTATACACTTGCGGAGCTTTGCGCTTATTGACATTCACAGGCAAAAATTATATAATTTTTTTATATGCAATCTTTGTTTGCTGCGGCATTTTCCGCAGTAATGCAGTATTATTTTTCGAAGGAGCGAATGAACTACTATGAAATACATGACTGGTAACGAAATCCGCGAAAAGTTTTTGAAATTTTTCCAAGATAGAGGCCATCTTATGCTTCCGAGTGCATCCCTGATTCCTCAGGATGACCCGACTCTGTTGATTATCGGTGCAGGTATGGCACCGTTCAAGCCGTTTTTCACCGGCAAAATGAAACCGCCTGCTACCCGCATCACCACCTGCCAAAAATGTGTGCGTACCGGTGATATTGAAAATGTTGGCCGCACTGCGCGCCACCATACCTATTTTGAAATGCTGGGCAACTTCTCCTTTGGCGATTACTTCAAAAAAGAGGTTATCCCCTGGAGCTGGGAGTTCCTGACCAAGGAGCTGGGCCTGCCTGCCGACAAGCTTTACATCACCATCCATACTGAGGATGATGAAGCTTTTGATATCTGGCACAATGTTGTAGGTGTTCCTGAAGACCACATTGTACGCCTGGCAGATAACTGGTGGGAAATCGGCAGCGGTCCGTGCGGCCCTGACTCCGAAATCCACATCGACCTCGGCCCTGAACGCGGCTGCGGCAAACCGACCTGTGGCCCCGGCTGTGACTGCGACCGCTTCCTGGAAATCTGGAACCTGGTATTCACCCAGTTCAACCAGATGCCGGATGGCACCTACCCGCCGCTGAAAAACAAGAACATTGATACCGGCGCAGGTCTGGAGCGTCTGGCAAGTGTTGTTCAAGGCAAGCCGTCCAACTTTGAAACTGACCTGATTTTCCCGATTATTGAATATGCAGCTAAGATTGCCAATGTTGAATATGCTAAGGACAAGGCTACCGACATTTCCCTGAAGGTTATCGCTGACCATGTACGCAGCATGACCTTTATGATTGGCGATGGTATTCTGCCGTCCAACGAAGGCCGTGGCTATGTACTGCGCCGCATCCTGCGCCGTGCTATCCGTCACGCTCGTCTGCTGGGCATCAACGAGATGTTCCTGACCGGTGCTGTTGACGTTGTTATCGGCATGTTCGGCCATGCTTATCCCAACCTGGTAGAGAAGGCTGACTTCATCAAAAAGGTTGTTGAGATGGAAGAAACCAGCTTCCTGCGCACTCTGAAGCAGGGCTGCGAGCTGCTGAACGAAGAGATTGAAAAGCTGAAGGCTGCAAACAAGACCGTTCTCGACGGTGCTACTGCCTTCAAGCTGAACGATACCTTTGGCTTCCCCTGGGAACTGACTGAAGAAATCCTGGAAGAAGAAGGTATGACTCTGGATAAAGAGGGCTTCGACGCTGCGCTGGAGGTTCAGCGTAAAATGGCGCGTGAAGCACGCAACGATAAAGAGGGCCGTCCGGTTGTTTATAACACCAGCGGCATCAATGTTGCTGAGCTGAAGGTTGACGAAGCTGCAACCGAATCTAAGATTGTGAAAATGTATCCTGCGCATGACGCACAGCCGATGGAAACCGCTGCTGACGGTACTGATGTTGCTGTTATCTGCGACGTTACCGCTTTCCATGCTGAGGGCGGCGGCCAGCTGGGCGATATCGGTACTATTACCGCTCCGACCGGCGTTATCGCTGTAAATGTTACCAAGAAGCTGCCTGACGGCGCTGTGATTATGATCGGTTCTGTAACCGAAGGCACTGTTGCTGTAGGCGACGCTGTTACCTTTGCTGTAGACAAGGCTCGCAAGATGGATATTGCGCGTAACCATACCGCAACCCATCTGCTGCACGCTGCTTTGAAGCAGGTTCTGGGCGGCCATGTTAACCAGGCTGGCAGCTATGTTGGCCCGGACCGCCTGCGCTTTGACTTCTCCCACTTCTCTCAGGTTACCGCTGAGGAGCTGAAGGAAGTTGAGGCTATTGTCAACGAACAGATTTTGGCAGGCAAGGCTGTTAATATTGAAGAGCTGCCGATTGAGGAAGCTAAGAAGAAGGGTGCTACCGCGCTCTTCGGCGAAAAATACGGCAACATCGTCCGCGTTGTTACAGTGCCGGAATTCTCTATGGAATTCTGCGGCGGCAGCCATGTAAGCAATACTGCGCAAATCGGTATGTTCAAAATCGTTAGCGAAGGCTCCAGCGGTGCAGGCGTGCGCCGTATTGAGGCTGTTACCGGTCATGGTGCTGTGGCTCATGTGAATGCTACCGAGGAAATGGTAAACGGTCTGGCTGCTGAGCTGAAATGCCGCTCCTGCGACGTTCCGACTCGTCTGGAGGCTCTGCAATGCGAGCTGAAGGCAGCACAGAAGAAGGCCGAAGAGCTGGCTGCAGAAATCGCTAAGGCGCAGGTAAGCAATGTTGCTGACCAGATTAAGGATGCTAACGGCGTTCCTGTTCTGGTACAAAAGGTTAATGCTGATAGCGTAGACGCTCTGCGTAACCTGGGCGACCAGATGCGCGATAAAGTGGGCGGCGTTGTTGTGTTGGCTGCTGTTATGGGCGAGAAGGTAAGCATTCTGACCATGGCTACTAAAGATGCAGTTGCTAAAGGCGTACATGCGGGCAACATCGTTAAGGCTGTTGCTAAGCTGTGCGGCGGTGGCGGCGGCGGTCGTCCGGATATGGCACAGGCCGGTGCTAAGGACGTAGCTAAGGTTGACGAAGCACTTGCTGCTGCATTTGATATTGTTGCTGCTATGGTGAAATAAGCTTAGCGCTGAATATTACGTATAAAAATAAACTGACGAGGCAATTTTGCTTCGTCAGTTTTTGTATCTCTGTAATAGTGCTTTCAGCCGGTTTGATTAAAGTTGTAAAGATCGCTTGCCGAGAAGCATTTTTTTGTTAAGCGTTATTGAAACACTGCTGAAATTTTCACTATGTATTTTTTGACAAAGAGTCCGAATCGTGATAAATTCATATTAGCAGGAGTTTTTATTATGAGTGGGGCATTGGCCTCGCGTGTGCATATATAAAGGAGGTTTTTATTATGGCAGAAGATTTTGTTGGCGTTAGCGGTTCTTTGAATGAAAGCTTTGTGGGCGCAAGCAATGATAAGCTCTTTGAGGTGCCGTTTGAGGCACTTGAGGTGCGCATGGCTAAGGAAAAACCGCAGGTTATGCCAGGGCTGACAGCTTTGAAGAAGGCGATGTCTGAGCCTGCGTTTGAGCGTCTGATTAGCCCGCTGCTGAATATTAACCTGGGCGAGGATGCGCTTTTGCTTGTCGCTGGTGATGAGCGTGTGCGCACGGAGCTGATTGGCAAGTATTTGCCGGTTCTGAAGGCGGCGTTTAATGTGAGCAATGTGCGTGTTGTTGGTGGCGCGCGTAACGGACTGGATGCTTATTGAGGGTGTTGGGGTGGATGCCCGTGCCTTTGTAGTGTGAATTAATAAAGAACGTCGTGAGGCTATGGGCTTGATGTGTGCCCCCGATACCAGATGCATGGTATTGGGGGTATTTTTTGTTATGCAGCCAGCAGTATAAAAAAGGCGTGTAGAATTATATCGACAGGGGAAATGGTCGCAGGCGCTAAAAGATGTTATAATATAGGAAGAAGCAAAGAAAGGGGAATTCTCATGCAACAGACAAGACTGCCGCTTCCTGTCGGCACTACTGACTTCAAAAGAATCTGCCAGGAAAATTATTATGTCGACAAGACGTTGCTTATAAAGGACCTGCTTGATGAAAAGGTGAGCAACATTCTTTTTACGCGTCCGAGGCGTTTTGGCAAGACCTTGAACATGGATATGCTCCGTACTTTCTTTGAGAAAACAGACGCAGATACCAGCAGCTATTTCAAGGATAAAGCAATCTGGCAGCAGGGCGAAAGCTATAGGCAGCAGCAAGGGCAATATCCTGTTATCTTTTTGTCGCTGAAGGATATAAAGGCGCAGGATTGGGAAACAGCATATGAACTGTTGAAAATGATTATCAGCTCCGAGTATTCAAGACACATGGAATTGCAGCCTGGTAATGAGATATCTCAACAAGACAAGGATTTTTACGAAAAAATAGTCAATAAAAATGCTAATAAAGCAGATTATATGCTCAGCCTGCAGATTCTCAGCAGAATGCTTTATCAGCATTACAAAAAGGCTCCTGTGATAATCATTGACGAGTACGATACTCCTATCCAGGAAGGCTTCGTCAATAATTACTATAATGAAGCTATTGAGTTTATCAGAAATTTCTTTTCGGCTGCCTTGAAGGATAATCCCTATATAACTATGAGCATTATGACGGGTATCTTGCGTGTCGCTAAAGAAAGTATCTTCAGCGGGTTGAATAATATCCGCGTTGATTCTGTACTTGATGATACTTTTAGTGGTTATTTTGGCTTCACTGAGGGTGAGGTCAAGCTTATAACGCAGTATTATAATGTAACTGAAAAGCTGGCAGAAATCAAAAGCTGGTATGATGGCTATAGGTTCGGCAGCACTGAAATCTATAATCCGTGGTCGGTGATTAATTATATAACGAGCAGCTGCAAGGCTATCCCGTATTGGAGCCAGACTTCGGAGAATACTATTATTCATGAAATACTGAAGAAGTACAATGAAGCAACTTACAGGAATCTTCATGAATTGCTTAAAGAAAACGGGCAGGTAAGCTCTGTAATCAAAACGAATATCATTTATCCTGAACTCAAGGGGCCTCAGACAGATATTCTTGGTTTTCTTCTGATGACGGGTTACCTGAAGGCAACGGAAATGACTCTTAACGAAGATGGTGAGCATTTATGTCGGCTTAATATTCCCAATAAGGAGATACGCACGATCTATCGTAAGGAAATTATTAGTTTGCTGATAGCGGAAGTCGGTGATATGACGGTAACGGATTTAAGAGACGCTTTATTAAATAAGGATAGTGCTGTCATCAAAGAGACGCTGGGAAGATTTATGATGCAGACAATCAGCTATTATGACGGGCTTAGGGAAAGCTATTATCATGGTCTGATGCTGGGACTTATAACTATATTTGAATATACTCACTTTATCCGCTCCAATAGAGAAAGTGGAACTGGCAGATATGATATTCAGCTTATTCCTAAAAACGCAGGTATGCCAGGGATTATTATTGAAATAAAAGCAGGTGAAGCAAAGGACGATGATTGTGCTTTGAGCAAGCTGGCGCAGGTTGCGTTCGACCAGATTGAAGAAAAGAAGTATGATACTGAGTTGCGTTCATTGGGCGTAAGTGTTATACACAAATACGGTATTGCGTTTGCCAATAAGAGGGTTGAGTTGAAGACGAATTAGATATTGTTTTTTACAGCAAAAAAAGCCGCCTGCAAAGGCGGCTTTTGGTATGTAGTCTTGCTAAGTTGTTCCAAGCACTCAGCTGCTATGCATGCACCCCCCTTTAGTCGCTATCGCGACAGTCGCCTCAGGGCGCCATCTATTGCCCTTCGGGCAATTCACCATGTCCACCGATGGGGAACCAAGAATGTGCTAATGAAGTTTATCGAAAAGCTATTAGTCTTGCCTGCCACTTACACTCTTCGAGTATAACACGACCAGCATTTTTCATTATATGAAAAATGGGTCTTAGTATAGGGAAGGTGCCGAGCGAAGCGAGGCGGAAGGGGCTGTGAACTGCGAAAAATTTTTACCATTATCTTACAAAAACCTAACCTGTATTTTAGAATATTTTTGACTTAATCCGTCATATTATATATGTGTACTGCTGGTACTGAATGCATTAAATAAAAACATATCATATGAAGTTTACTTTAAAAAATACAAGGCGCAATAGTGCGTTGTGTGATGTATACAGTAAAAAATCTTATTTGGACTGATTGACTATAAATCTTCAAATTAGTATAATATTCTTAAATATAACTGAGTTTGATTCTTCTTATTTTTGTACATCAGTATTACATAAAATAAAATCAGGCTCTAGTATAAACAAAGGTAAGATTTCTCTTGATTGATATTCACTCTCATATTATTTCCGGAATAGATGACGGCAGCAAGGACGAGGCAATGAGCCTGAAAATGTTGCAGAAGGCTGTGGCTTCCGGTACGACTTCCATTTTTGCAACGTCGCATTTGCTACAGGCTGCACACAATCCTGCATGGCAGGATTTTTCAGTTGGTGCAGAAAGGTTGCGCCAGCTGGCGAGTGAGCACAATTTACCGCTGGCGATTTATTCCGGCTGTGAGGTGTTTATGGATTGGGATTTGCTGGACATCATTGCTGAGAATGGCAGCTTTTGCCTGAACGGTGATGCTTGGGATGCAGCGAGGGCCAGTTATATCCTGGTGGAGTTACCTATGTATTTCATACCGAATTATGCTGATGACTTTTGGTATGAGCTGCGGTTGAAGGGGGTTGTGCCGATTTTAGCACATCCTGAGCGTTATACTGAGTTAATGGCGAATCCGGACCTGCTGTTGCGTTGGCGACGTGAGGGCTTGCTGCTGCAATGCAATATTGGCAGCTTTGCAGGGAGCTTTGGCGCGCAGGCCGAGCAGGCAGCGAAGCTGCTTTTGGCGAACGGCTTGATTGATTTTGTGGGCAGTGATGCGCACAGGGACAGTGGGCGCGATACGGATATGCGCGTCGGTGCTGCTGTAATTAGGGAGTTGGCCGGTGAGGCTGTGCTGCAGCAGCTGACGCAGATTAATCCGCAGAGGATTATTGACGGTACTCCTTTGAAGGTTAAGGCACCGCAGCAGTTAATTGCAAAGGAAAAGAAATCTAAGTGGTGGAACTGGTTATTTAAATAATAAATATACCGTTTTTTTTTTTTTGTTTAAAAATTTTTATTAAGGAGTATAAAATGAAAAAGTCATTAGTAGTATTGGCATTGGCGCTGGCGTTAGGGACCGGCAGCGCTGCACAGGCGCAGGTGCAGGATTATGTGATGTGCCCGGGCGATGTGCTGCAGGTTGTGGTATATGGTCATGAGGATTTGAGTACACTTGCGGGTAATACGCAGAATTCGCCGTATGTGGTGCGCCCCGACGGCAAGGTGTCCTTCCCGCTGATTGGCGATGTGGATGTTACGGGCAAGACAGTGACGCAGTTCCGTGAGGAGCTGGTGAGCCGCTTCGGTTATTACCTGTTGAAGCCGCAGATCAGTGTGAATGTGGTTAAGCTGGGTACTACGCGTGTGTATGTGCTGGGCGAGGTTAAACGCCCGGGCCTGTTTGAGCTGGAAAAGAGCCACCGCGTGCTGGATGCACTGGCTAAGGCGGAGGGTTTTACCGAAAAATCTGCCAAGAGGAATATCTTTTTGGTGCGTGCCGGTTCTACCGAGGTGCAGCAGCTGAACATCAACAATTATCTGAGGAAGGCTGACCAGAGCGCGAACCTGGAGCTGCATGAGGGCGACTGCCTGTATCTGACCAGCAACCATAAGGTTATCTTCAGCAAGGATATTATGCCGTTCCTGACCGGTGCATATTACATCAACGAAATTAAAAACGATGATTGAGGAGAATAGATGTGAGTAAGGATTTACATAATGACGAAGAGATTACTATAGACCTGCTGGAAATAGCCAATATTTTGAAGCGCAATGCAGGCAATATCGCCCGCGTTACCGGTATTTTTGTGGTGGCAGCAGGCGTGTACCTGGCTACGGCCACGCCGGTATACGAATCGCAGGCTTTGCTGCGTGTTAAGCAGCCTAAGGGCATTGGCACCAGCCTTTTGGAATCCATGCCGATGGGCAATGCAATGGCCAACACCCAGCTGATGAACACCTATGCAGAGATTTTGAAGAGCCGCAGTGTTGTGGTGCCCGTAATCCAAAAGACGGAGCAGCCTAATAAAGAAGGCAAGTATCCTGCTTATGATGCTTATGTGAAGGGACGTATTACTACCGCGCCCTTTAAGGATACCGAAATCATGCAGCTGACGGTGCGTGCGAATACGCCGGAAAAGGCCCAGGAGGCTAATAAGCTGATTGTGGACGGCTTTTTGAAGCGTTTGACGGACCTTTCGCGTGACCAGCAGAAGGCTACCCGCGGCTTTTTGGAGGAGCGTGCTGTGGCTGCCAAAAATGAGCTGCAGACTGCGGAAGATAAGCTGACAGATTATAAGAAGAAAAATAATATTATTGCTCCCGATGATGCTGTGAAGCTGGCGAGCGAAAAGATGAGCATGGTGGATAAGCTGAGCGCGGAAAACAAGGTGGCGCTGGCTACTGCCAATGCGCGCCTGGCAGCGGCTAACGGCCAGCTGCAGGGCGAGGCTGTTTCCATTGCGGATAACAAAACGATTCAATCCTATAATGCGAAGCTGGCAGAGCTGGAGGGCGAGCGCATCAGCTATATGGATAAATATACTGAAAACCACCCGAAGGTGCAGCAGGTGAACCAGGAGATTGCCGGCCTGAAGGCTAAGATTCAGAAAGAGATTAACAAGGTTGCCGCTTTGCAGGCTCCCAGTGATAACCCGGTACACCAGCAGCTGCTGGCCAGCAAGTTCAGCAGCGAGGCTGAGGCGAGCGTGGCACAAAGCAACCTGGCCAAGCTGGCGCAGATTGACGGCGAAAACAAGAACGGCTTAAAGGAGCTTTCCGATAAGGAGCAGCAGTTTGTCGGCCTGCTGCGTGATGTGACGGTGGCTAACGAGATTTACGTTATGCTGGCAAAACGCCTGGAGGAGGCCAAGGTTGCGGAAGCAAGCGTTGCTACCGAGGTGCAGGTGGTGGACAGCGGCACGCTGCCGGAAGCCCCTGTGAAGCCGCGTAAGGCGATGACACTGCTTTTGGCAGCACTGCTGGGCATTTTGGCAAGCAGTGGCTTTGTAGTGGTGCGCGAGCTGCTCAACAGAACAATCAAGACTGCCGATGATGTGGCACAATACCTGGATTTGCCGCTTTTGGGCAGTGTTCCTGATTTGGAGGATTTGCAGAAGAATATGCAGGAGAAGGATAAAAAACCTGGCTTGGCTGTGAGAATGTGGAGGAAAATATGGAAGGCTTAAACCTGATTGCACATAATGATTTGAAGAACCCGGCGACGGAGGCATACCGTGTTATCCGCACCAGCATCCAGTTTGCGCAGGCCGGTAAGGAGTTGAAGACGTTGGCTGTTACCAGCTGCGTGCCTAACGAGGGCAAGAGCATGACTGCTGCCAATTTGGCGGTGGTGCTGACGCAGGCAGGCAAGAGCGTGCTGCTTTTGGATTGCGATATGCGTAACCCGACTGTGCACAAGAATTTTGGCCTTTCCAATAAGCTGGGGCTTTCCAGCTGCATCAGCATGGACACACCTCTGAGCGCTGCAGCGCAGGCTACGAAGGTGGATAACCTGTATGCGTTGACAAGCGGCGTGATTCCGCCGAACTCGAGCGAGCTGCTGGGCAGCGAGCGCATGCGGGAGCTGCTGCAGGAGGCCAGAGAGATTTATGATTATGTGCTGATTGACCTGCCGCCGGTGCTGCCGGTTGCGGATGCACTGGTTTTGGGTGCTGTGGTTGACGGCGTGGTGTTGGTTATCGAAAGCGGCGAGGTGAAGGTTGACTTGGCGCGCGATGTGAAGAAGCAGCTGCAGCATGCCGGGGCGAATATCCTGGGCGTTGTGCTGAACAAGGTGCGCAGTGAGCACCATGGCTATGGTTATGGCTATTACTATTACTACGGAAGCAAGGAAGCTGAAAAGTAATAGTGCTTTAGAGACAAAAACGGCATTAATGCGTAAGGACGACGCAAGAGCATAGTCTTGGGGGTATATTATAAAGTGAGGGTGTGTTTGTGATGTTTGTTAAGGAATTGGAACTGCGGCTTATGAAGCTGCTGAATGCGTTTTTGATAACTATGCCTTTTGCTATAGCTTGGTTCGCTTATTATGCTGAGCGTATTGCAGAGCCGTTTTATAACATGGGCAACTGGTTGATAGTAGCTTTGTTTTTTGCACTTTATGTTACTTTTGGCAGAGTGTATGGTGCTTTTTGGATTTCGCTGAACCGAATTTCTGAAAGCGTATATAGTCAGGCATTGGCTGCTTGCATGGTTAACGGTATTATGTATATTATTACCTGCCTGCTGATGAGACATTTGCCAGATATTTGGCCTGTTTTGGGAGTGTTTGCAGCGCAGATTGTGATTTCCGCAATTTGGAGCTTTTTGGCGCATATTGCGTTTTATATCCTGTTCCCTGCTACCAAGACGATTATTGTTTATGATGAGCGTCAAGGCATGGAAAAGCTGATTCACGAATATGGCTTTGAAAAGAAGTTTACAGTTATTAAAACCCTGACTGTAGATAACTGCATCAATAACCTGAATTTGCTGAAAAATGCGCAGACTGTTTTTGTGAGTGGCGTGCATAGCCATGAACGTAACATTATTTTAAAATATTGCGTTGCCAATAATATTATGATGTACCTTATTCCGCGTATTGGCGATGTGCTGATGAGCGGTGCACAGCAGATGCACATGTTCCATTTGCCGATGCTGCGCGTGGGCAGGTATAATCCTTCTCCATGGCATACAATTGCTAAGCGTACTTTTGACGTTGTTTCTGCAGGTGCGCTGTTTCTGGTTATTTCGCCGGTGATGCTGGTGACAGCTATTGCTATTAAAATGACAGATGGCGGACCGGTGTTTTATAAGCAGCGTCGCCTGACGCAGAATGGCGAGGAGTTTGATGTATTGAAGTTCCGTTCTATGCGTGTGGATGCAGAAAAGGATGGCGTGGCACGTCTTTCCAGCGGTGATAACGATGACCGCATTACTCCGGTTGGCCATTTTATCCGCAAGGTGCGTATTGATGAACTGCCGCAGCTTTTGAATATTATCGGCGGCAGCATGAGTGTTGTTGGCCCGCGTCCGGAACGTCCGGAAATTGCCAGCCAGTATGAAGAGCAGATTCCGGAGTTTAAGCTGCGCCTGCAGGCAAAGGCCGGTCTTACCGGTTATGCGCAGGTTTACGGCAAGTATAATACTACTCCGTATGACAAGCTGCAAATGGATTTGCTGTATATTGCTCATCCCAGCTTTTGGGAGGATTTGCGTATAATTTTTGCTACGATTAAGATTCTGTTTGTACCTGAAAGCACTGAAGGTGTTGCTAAGGGACAGCAGACGGCGATGAAGTGAGGGAATAGTCTGAGATGAAAAAGAAAATTTTATTGGTTTCATTTTCTGATAATGCGGATCATCAAGATACTATTTTTGGCTTATATGAAGCCTTGGAAGATGAAGGCAAGCAAGATGCTTATCTGTTAGCTATTAAGACTCCTAAAGTTGCATTGCGCAGATCTAGTCATACATGGCTTGTTGACTGTCCTGAAAGACCAGGAATCACTAAGAAGACATTTAATATCTTTCTTCTGACTTCTTTAATAAAGAAAATTAGAAAAGAGAATTTTGATGTAATATATTTTGAAAGTCTGCATGTGTGGAATTTGCCGATAATGATGTTTTCTGGAAATGCTTGTACATATCAGGTAATACATGAGGTTATTCCCCATGAAGGTGATAAGCAAGTAAAAATGGTAGATTTGATGAATAAAGCTGTAGTAAAGCTATCTGACCATATTGTCTTACGTAATAAAAAATATATTGATGAATTAGTCGAGCGCTATGGCATAGAAAAGGAAAGAGTTCATTATTTAGAGCTTTGGCGAAGATTTCCTAAGTTCACTGAACCTAGGTATACAAAGAGAGTACTTTTTTTTGGTCGCATTAATCCATATAAGGGCGTAGACAATTTACTAGAAATTGCTAGATTATGTCCAGACATTCATTTTGATGTTATAGGCAGAGTTGATCCTCAAATGCAGGGTATAGTAGATGCATTAAAAAAGCTTCCTAATGTGTTTTTGAATAATAATTATGTTAGCGATGATGAAATGAAAGAAGCATTTATTAACGCCGATTGGGTTATTCTTCCTTATAATTCTGCTTCACAATCTGGAGTTATCATTGATGCCTATAAGTATAGTCGGCCAGTTATTGCATTTGATGTAGGTGCAGCAAGTGAACAGGTTGAAGATGGAATAAGTGGTTTTTTGATTGAAAATAAAAAAAATCAATTATTTGCAAAAAAAATTAAACATATTTCTGCTCTTAGTGTCAACATATTTAAAAAATACAGTAAAGATGCATATTCATTTGGACTAGTAAAATAAGGAGTAGATTCAGCAGTTAACCGTTTTTTGGAGATGATAAAAGATGAATAGATTAAAACGTTATATTACTTTACTATGCATATTATGTGTTCCGGGGGGGGACAAACGTGCTAAATTTTTAAAAAAGATGGGTTATTTTAAGAATCAAGGCGTGCATTGTTCTTTTACTCCATTTAACTTTGGCACAGAACCACATTTAATTAGTTTTGGTAATAATGTGAGAGTTGCGACAGGTGTTACATTTGTAAATCATGATACAACATGTATGGTATTCAAGTATTTAGACAAACAACATATGTATAAAATTCGGCAAGGTGAAATAAATATAGGCAATAACGTATTTATAGGTGCAAATAGTACAATTTTATATGATGTAAAAATTGGTAATAATGTAATTGTAGGTGCAGGAAGTCTTGTTAATAAAGATATACCAGATGGTGTAATTGTAGCAGGTGTACCATGCAAAATTATAGGAAGTTTCGATGAATATATGAAAAGATTAAGAGATTAAGGAGAATATTATGCATCCTAAAGTGTTAATTATAATGACAACTCCATATAGTAAAAGTGATAGTAGCAGGACATTAGATGCGTATTTTCATTTTTGGGAAAAAGATAGAGTAGCACAAGTTTTTAGCAGAAACTGGCTTCCCAATAAGGGACATTGTGAGCAGATGTATCAAATTACTGATTCTGCATTGCTGAGAAAATGGTTACATCAGAGTGATTCAGTAGGAAAAATTTATCACTACGATGAAATGAGCGATACAGATGGCAATAAGGTTCTGTCAGATAATTCAACCGTTGGGTTTGGTTATAAATTGGGTGCTAAACATTTACCAATAATTGAGATTTTACGTGGAATGTTATGGAGAAAAAAGTATTGGTGTACTGAAAATTTTCTCAAATGGTTAGATGGTTATAAACCTGAATGTATTGTGTATAACTTCAGCAATCATCTTTTTACTCAACAAATAGCATTATTTGTTGCTAAAAGGTTTAATATTCCTATAGTTGCAGTAATTGGCGATGACTATTATTTTAATGACAGATTTTCGTTATCTCCGGCGTACCTATATTTTCGCTATAAATTTAAAAAATTGACAGAACAAGTTTTGTCAGGCAACTGTAGTGCAGTTTATTGTAGTGATAAAATTCGTGATAAATATAATAATTTTTTTGGCATTAATGGTAAAACAGTATATATAAACTCTTCCTTAAAGCGACGTGCATTTCGACCTATTAATAAAGATAATCCGAAGATAGTTTATTTTGGCAGTATTCGTTTAGGGCGCAATAATGCTTTGCTGGAAATTGCTGATGCGTTAAAAAACATATCTTTAAATTATAATCTAGAAGTATATTCTAACGATAGTGATGAAGCTTTTTGTGGAGACTTGAAGAAGCATCAAAATGTATATTATGGTGGAGCAATTCCTTATACAGAAGTACAGAAAAAAATTGCGGAGTGCGATATTTTTATCATAGCTGAAGGATTTCGTAAGGAAGATATTAACTTTACAAGATATTCTTTGTCTACTAAAGCCTCTGATAGTTTGGCGAGCGGAGCTGCCATATTAACATATGGACCAGAAGATGCTGGTGTAGTTTCGTACATGAAAGAAACAAAGGGAGCTATGGTATGTACTGGTAAACAGAATTTGCAGGAAGACTTGATTAAACTTATTAATGATGAAACTTTACAGAAATCTCTTTATGATAATGCTATTTTAGCATTTAATAAAAATCATTCAGTAGAGAGCAGTACAAAAATTTTTGAAAGTATTCTTGCTGAAGTGATACAAAAACAGGGTGATAAGTAAATGATAGTTTATGGAATACTTGTAGGATTAACCATTCTAACCTACTTTATAATGTTATCAGTTACAAGAAATAAAGATAAAATCAATAAGGTTACGACTTTATTCTTTTTTTTAGGCTATTTATTATTATTGTGTTTGCGTAGTGAAAGTATAGGCGTAGATACTAAATGGTATGTCCAAAGCTTTAATATGATGAGAAGAATGGATTTTCAGACAATGCTTGTGTTTAGCAATACTGAAGTGGGATTTTTAGCTTTGGAAAAATTGATAGCTTTTTTTGGGGACACAAGATTACTGATGGTTGTAGTAGCAATGTTGGTGGTACTACCCGTTATGTACTTATATGAGAAAGAAAGCAGAGATGCACTTTTATGTTGCTCTTTTTTTCTAATATCGTTACTGTTTGAAATGTTTTTTTCTGGTATGAGGCAAAGTATAGCGATTGCCTTAGCTGTACCTGCTTATTATTTTGCTAAACAGCAGAAAAAATTATTCTTTGTCCTTACTGTCTTAATAGCTATGACTTTTCATAAATCAGCAGTGGTTGTATTGCTGTTATATCCAGTATACCATATGAAAATAACCAAAAAAATTCTGCTTGCGATTTGCCCACTGCTTCTTTTTATGTACCTTCGTATAGATACAGTATTTCAATATATCATTCGCTTTGCAGGAGATGATTATGAAAGCAGGTATGCTTATCTGACTGGATCGTCTGGTCAAATGGGACTGACAATTTTATTTATTCTTCTGACAGTTTATAGCTATATTATGATGGATGAAAAGAAAGCAGATAGTGATGACTTAGGGTTAAGGAATATTTTGTTGCTTGCAATGTGTATACATTTATTTGCTCCATTACATCCGACAATCTCTAGAGTGAACTATTATTTCATCTTGTTTATTCCCTTGGCACTTTCAAGAGCTAATTTTTGTTGTAGAAAGTCTATGTTACAGATAAAAGCAATAGCAGCGTTTGTTATGCCTGTTTATTTTATACTTCACTTTTTCTTCTTAAAGGCAGATTCGCTTCAAGTATTTAATTATAAATTTTTCTTTTAAAAAAACGAAAGGAATTTATCGATAATGAAAGTATTACAGATGAATTGTGTATATGGTAATGGCAGCACTGGGAAAATTGTATATGCAATACATCGTTATTTGCAAAAACAAGGTATAGATTCTTATGTAATTTATGGCATGGGTGATAAAGTTGCAGAGAATAATGTTTTTAGAACAACTAATAATTTTGTCCGCAAGCTTCAGTCGCTACAATCTAGGTTTACTGGTTATCCGTATGGAGGAGCATATCTAGGTACTAGAAATGCAATAGCTTATCTTGCAAAAGTAAAACCAGATGTAGTGCATATTCATTGTATTAATGGATATATGGTTAACATATATAGAATACTGGAATATTTAAAGGAACATAAGATACCAACTGTTATTACTAATCATGCAGAATTTATGTATACCGGTGGCTGTACGCATGTAGTTGATTGTAAGAAGTGGTTAACAGGTTGTGGTAATTGTAAGAAAATATGTAAAGAGCATCCTATATCGTATTTTTTTGATAGAACTGCAAAAGAATGGAAATTAATGCAGCAGGCATATAGTGGTTTTGAAAAGCTATACATATGCAATGTATCGGATTGGGTTCGAAATCATGCTAGAAAATCACCTTTTTTTAGAGGCTATCCTGTAGAAACTGTTTTTAATGGTTTAAATACAGAAACTTTTAGTTTTAAATATGATCCTAAATTAGCGCAACAATATAAGCCTAATGATCAAAGACTGGTTATTCATGTTACGCCTGCTTTTTTTAGTCCCATAAAAGGTGGAAATCATGTCATAGAAATGGCAAAAAGAATGCCAGAAGTTAAGTTCCTTATCGTGGGAAGTACAAAAAATGACACAGATATTCCTGATAATATAATATTTGTGGGGAGAGTTGATGACCAGTCCGTTTTAGCAAAGTTTTATTCAATTGCAGATGTATGCCTGCTTACTAGTTTAAGAGAGACTTTTAGTATGGTTACTGCAGAAAGCCTATGTTGTGGAACTCCTGTAGTAGGGTTTAAGGCTGGAGGACCAGAGAGTATAGCTTTGCATGACTATAGTCAATTTGTAGAGCAAGGTGATGATGATAATTTAGAAAAGGTATTGCGTGGTTTTTTATCATGTGATTTTGACAAAGGAACCTTATCAAAAAAGGCGCGTGCAGTTTATTCTGACAAACGAATGTGTGCAGACTATCTTGGAATATATAAGGAATTATTGAGGTAATAAAATGACAAAAGTAGGTATAATTACTCATTATTATGGTAGTTTGAATTATGGAGGTGTGTTGCAAGCATATGCTTTATGCAATTTTATAAATTCTATAGGATTTGAGGCAGAGCAAATTTGCTACAATAAAAAAGATACTGTTACCTTTAGACGCAGAATAGGCTCTTTATTAAGGTCTATTAAAAAAGCTATGCATCCAAAAGTTTTTTATTATATGCTCAAACGCAGAAAAGCATTTGTAAATTTTAGAACCAATATAATACGGCATAGTGAAAAGGTATATACGGAAGCGAATTTGAAAGAATTAGCGACTGTTTATGATGTTTTTATAACAGGAAGTGATCAAGTTTGGCATCCAAATGCAGTGTGCGATGCTTATTTACTAGATTTCGGTATAACTGGATTGAAAAAGTTCTCATATGCAGCTAGTATTGCTAAAGATTCATTATCGGATAATGAAAAGAAACGATATAAAAAAGCATTGAAAGATTTTTCAGCTATATCTGTACGCGAAGAAAATGCTGTTAGTATAATTAGTGAAATCTCTTCCAAAGATGTAAAGTGGGTTGTAGATCCTGTGTTTCTTTTAGATAAAAAGGAATGGATGAAAATTATAAAAGGGAGCTGCGGTAAAGATAAGTATATATTTTGCTACTTTCTTGGTAATGACATTAATGCGAGACATTTAGTTAAAAGATTTGCTGAAGAAAAAGGTTTAAAGATAGTTACGCTACCTTATTTAGAGGGAGAGTATAGAGTTTCAGATAGTAATTTCGGTGATAGATTATTGTACGACATTACACCGGAAGAGTTTTTAGGGTTAATTAAAAACGCAGAATATGTTTTTACTGATAGCTTTCATGCAATGGCTTTTTCTCTTATCTTTGAAAAACAGTATTTTGTTTTTGAACGTCCCTCAAAGTCTTCAATGAGTTCCAGAATAGAGTCTTTATCTAAACTATTTAACAGATTAGACAGATTTTGTAATGGCCATAATAAAACTAAATATGAATATATTGAGAATTCTAGTCCCATTGATTACAAAGAGGTTTGTCTAGATTTTTTGAAATTGAAAGCTATGTCAATCGAATTTTTAAAAGCTAATCTTGCTGGAAAGTGATTATAATGAATCAAAGAACTCTTGGATCTATTCTTTCGTATGTACAGATGTTATTTGGTGTTGTTGTAACATTGTTATATACACCTTATATGATTCGTACACTGGGGCAAAGCGAATATGGATTGTATAATACTGTTGTTTCAACAATTTCAATGCTAAGCATTCTGAGTTTAGGTTTTAATAGCAGCTATATTCGCTATTATGCAATTTATAAAATACGCAATGAAGCAGAAAATATTGCTAAACTTAATGGTATGTTCATAAGCATATTTTGCATTATTGGTTTTATTGCTTTTCTTAGTGGCGTTTTTATTAGTAATAATCTGGTATATGTTTTTGCTGATGGATTAACGGGTGAGGAGTACACCTTAGTAAAAAAATTATTTTTACTACTTACATTTAATCTTGCAATATCATTTCCTATGAGTGTTTTTACAGATATTATTAGTGCACATGAAAGATTTGTTTTTCTCAAGCTTTTAGGATTAGTGAAAACTGTTTGTAGCCCATTAGTTACCCTACCTTTACTTATCATGGGCTATAGGTCTGTGGGAATTGTTGTTGTTACTGTTATATTTGCATTAGTCACCGATTGTGTATATTTGTGGTATGTTGTTTTTAAGTTAAAAGAAAAATTTATATATAAGGATTATCCTAAAGGATTATTTAAAGATTTATTAATCTACACTTCCTTTATTGCCATAAATATAATTGTAGACCAGATTAACTGGAATATTGATAAGCTTATATTGGCGCGATATAGAGGTACTGTTTCAGTAGCAATTTATTCTGTAGCTTATATATTAAACAATTACTACTGTATGATATCAACAGCAGTTTCAAGTGTATTTGTGCCGTTAATTCACAAGATAATAAATGATACAAGAAGTGACTTAGATATTCAAAGGAAAGAATTAACCACGTTGTTTATAAAAGTAGGAAGAATCCAGTTTTTGATATTATCGTTGATTGTTACAGGCGTTATTTTTTTTGGAAAGTCATTTATAGGGATATGGGTTGGTATGGGATATGAAGATTCATACTATATCTTATTGTTATTGATATTACCGGTTACCATTCCGCTAATAGAAAATGTGGGCGTTGAAATACAAAGAGCTCAAAATAAGCATAGTTTTCGTTCTGTCATATATTTGATAATGGCTGTTATCAATGTAGTAATGTCAATATGGCTATGTAAATTATGGGGAGCAATTGGTACTGCTTTAGGAACAAGTATCTCACTAATACTAGCTAACGGATTAATCATGAATGTTTATTATCATAAACAATGTAATGTTGATATAATAGCTTTTTGGAAAAATATATTATCAATATTCCCAGGCTTTATTGTACCAGTAGTAGTAGGAGCGACAATGTTTAAAATCTTACATATTGATTCTCTATTAGTGTTATGTGGTTGGGCTATTGTTTATACGCTTGTTTATTGTATGAGCATTTGGCAATTCAGTTTGAATATTACTGAAAAGGCTTTTTGCGTAAGTATTATAGATAAGTTAAAAAAATGATTTTTTGTGCAGAGGAGGGCATACAGTTGCTTTACGAGAAAAAAGGATTATGTTGTGGTTGTAGTGCGTGTTATGATATTTGCCCTCAATCAGCTATCAAAATGATAGAGGATAATGAAGGGTTTTATTATCCTAATATTGATAGTAGTAAATGTATAAATTGTGGATTATGTGAAGTGATTTGCCCTATACATAATCTTAAAAGAAATTTAACCAAATCAGAGGCATTTGCTGCATACTATTTAAAGGAAAATATTCGCTTAATGAGTTCTTCAGGAGGGATTTTTTCTGCATTAGCTGATTACGTGTTAACCAATAATGGAGTTGTTTATGGAGCTGCATTTGATGTAAATTTTGAAGTATCTCACAGTAGAATAACTGATAAAAGTGATTTAAACAAGTTGCGTGGCAGTAAATACGTTCAAAGTGATTGCACCGGTATATACAAACAGTGCCGGAATGATTTAAATGATGAAAAGCTAGTTTTATTTACTGGGACACCTTGTCAAGTTGAGGCGTTAAAAAAGTTTTTAATAAAAGAATATGAAAATCTTATTACTATTGATTTAGCTTGTCATGGAGTTCCCTCAAGATTGGTATGGAGAAAATATGTGAAGCGTATTTCTGCAATAAATAAATTGCCGATTAAAAATATTAATTTTAGGGTTAAAGACAAAAGTTGGAAGAGATATTCCATTAGGTTTTCGTTCGATGACAATACGACATATATAAAAGATGTAAATCAAGAACCCTTTATGATAGGTTTTTTACAGAACTTATATTTAAGACCATCTTGCTATCAGTGTCAGTTTAAATCTATAGAGAGAGTAAGTGATATAACAATTGCTGATTTTTGGGGGGTAGAAAACAATTATCCGGAATTAGATGATGACAAAGGTATTTCCTTAATTATTATTCATTCCAACCAAGGAACTAAGTTATTAAAGGCAATAAAAAGAAGTATTTTCATAAAATCAGTCGATTTAGATTGTGCTATAAAATATAATCTAGCAATAGTAAAAGCTTCAGAGGTGAATTCTAAGCGAGCAGCCTTTTTTTCAGCTATGGAAGAAACCAGTGATATTATTTCTTTAATCAATTCATTTACGAAGATATCACTTTTTAAAAGATTGAAGCGCAAACTTTTAAATATAAAAAGCAAACTATAAAATAAAAAGATGATGCAGATGTATGATATGAAGACATAAATGCATATTCCATCGAATTGTAGACAAGGATTATTTATGTAGCAATGTTCTTGAATGAAAATCAAAAAGATTATACGTACTATATTTTTAATAAGGCAATAGACAGTATTGAAAAAGAGTATTTTAAGTTACGAAAATAATATACAAGGGGTAGCATTATGATTATCACGAAAACACCATTCCGGATGTCCTTTTTTGGTGGTGGAACAGATATGCCGGACTTTTTCCAAGAATATGGCGGAGCAGTACTTTCTACAACATTTGACAAGTACTGCTATGTAAATGTTCGTCATCTGCCGCGGTTTTTTGATTATTCTACTGAATTATCATATTCAAAAATTGAACGAGTAACAGATTTGTCAGCAATTGTTCATCCTGCTATTCGCAATGCAATGCAAATGTTAGACATGCATGAAATTCGTTTGACCTACGAAGGAGATTTACCAGCTCGTTCAGGTCTTGGTACAAGCAGTTCTTTTGCTGTTGGTATGCTTAATGCATTTTACGCATTAAAGGGCAGATATGCAGATAAAAAACTTCTTGCAGACAAAGCAATTTATTTAGAGCGAGGATTGTGTAATGAAGTTGGTGGTTGGCAGGATCAGATAGCAGCTTCTTTTGGTGGCTTGAATAAAATTACTTTTTCAACTGAAGGCTATGAAGTTAAACCGGTTATTATTCATCCGGAGCGAAAGGAGCAGTTAGATAATAATCTTTTAATGTTCTTTACTGGCTTTACTCGTTTTTCTTCCGATGTACAAAAAGCAAACGCAGGAAAAGTAGATAAGACTAAGCAGTTACTAGAAATGTATAGTCTTGTAGATGAAGCTGAAAAAGTATTGACAGATAAGCATTGTGACTTAAATGACTTTGGTAGACTACTTGACCATACCTGGCGTTTAAAGAGACAGACTGGTAAGGCTGTTTCTACTAATAGTATTGACGAATTATATCAAAAAGGGATCAAAGCAGGTGCAATAGGTGGAAAATTACTTGGTGCTGGCGGTGGTGGCTTTTTGGTATTTTATGTAGAGCCGGATAAGCAGCTTGCGGTAAAAGAAGCTATGAAAGATTTAATTCATATACCATTCCATTTTGAAAATGGTGGTACGCGTGTAATATACTACGCAGCAGAAGACTATAAAGTGAATGATGAAAGAACGGTGAATTGCAAATGAAGGTAGTAATAATGGCAGGTGGCAGAGGAACACGTATTACTTCTGTAGCTAGCGATATTCCTAAACCAATGATAAAAATAGGCGATAAACCAGTACTTGAGCATGAATTAGAGTGCTTAAAAAGCCAGGGATTTACGGATATTATTATTACAGTAAGCCATCTTGGCCATATTATTATGGATTATTTTGGTGATGGCAGCAAAATTTCTCCTGTTACAGGTAAACCATTTGGAGTTCATATAGAATATTACTTTGAGAAGGAACCATTAGGAAATGCTGGTGCTTTGTTCAAAATAAAAGATAAGCTTACTAATGATTTTCTTTTATTGAATGCTGATGCGCTTTTTGATGTTGATTTCAATAGGTTTGTTAAATATCATGAGCAACATGGTGCTTTAGTAACTCTTTTTGCACATGCTAATGATCATCCTTATGACAGTGGTTTATTAGTAGTTGACAAGGATAACTATGTGCAGCAGTGGCTGACGAAGGAGGATGCAAGACCGCAGTATTATAGGAATATAGTAAATGGTGGATTACATGTTGTTTCTCCTAAAGTTTTGGATGTTGAAATTACTACTCCGAAAGTAGATTTGGACAGACAAATTTTAAAACCGCTTGCAGGTACCGGTAAGATGTTGTGCTATAACAGTCCTGAGTATGCAAAGGACATGGGAACACCGGAACGCTATTATGCGGCATGTGCAGATTATAAAGCAGGAAAAATTCAAGGAAAAAATCTGCGCAATAAGCAGAAAGCAATTTTCTTAGACAGAGATGGCACTTTAAATAAATATGTAGGATATTTACGCAATCCTGAGCAATTAGAATTGTTAGATGGAGTGGGAGAGGCTGTAAGAAAAATTAATCTTTCCGGATATCTTGCTATTGTTGTTACTAACCAACCTGTTGTTGCGCGTGGAGAAGTTACTGTAGAAGGATTGCAGGAAATTCACAATAAAATGGAAACTCTGCTCGGTAAAGAAGGAGCATACTTAGACGGTATCTATTATTGTCCGCATCACCCAGATAAAGGATTTGATGGTGAAGTTAAAGAACTGAAGATTGTTTGTGAATGCAGGAAGCCTAAAGCTGGATTATTGCTGCAGGCTGCTCAAGATTTCAATATCGATTTGTCACAGTCATGGATGATTGGTGACAGTGAGAATGATGTATTAGCAGGCAAGAATGCAGGTTGTAAGACTGTACTGATTGGAGAATCTGACTATGGACAAAATTTACGGGTTACTTCGCTTTTGAATTTTGTGAATGAGATTTTGTGATGGGGTAATAATAATGGATAATGATTATGAGCATATCGAAATTTTGGTAAAAAGGTATCCAGCTTTGGCTGTGTGTAAGCAGGATATCGTAGATACGTATATATTGTTAGAAGAATGCTATAAGAATGGTAATAAGCTTCTTGTTGCCGGAAATGGTGGCTCTGCAGCAGATGCATTGCATATTGTGGGAGAGCTTATGAAAGCTTTTGTTTTGCCGCGTGAGCTTAATAAGCAGATTTGTGATGCTTTAGATAAGAATAGTCAAAATGCGATGTATTTGAAAAAGAATTTGCAGATGGCATTACCAGCAATTGCTTTAGTTGGTGAAGTTGGGTTAACTACTGCGTATAGTAATGATGTAGCATCAGATTTGATGTTTGCGCAGCAGGTGCTAGGATATGCAAAATCTGGTGATGTGTTTCTAGGCATTTCCACATCTGGTAATTCTAAGAATATTATCTATGCAGCCGAAGTGGCAAAAGCTATGGGGATGAAGGTTGTAGGTCTCACAGGAATGAGCGGTGGCAAGCTAAAGGATATTTGCGATGTATGTGTAATAGTGCCTGAAAAAGAAACATTTAAGATACAGGAACTGCATTTGCCAGTGTATCATGCTTTGTGTTTAGAAATAGAGAAGAAGATGTTTTCTGTGATTGGGTAGGTAGTGCTAGTAATTGATAAATGCAAATGCAATAGTAGGACGCAAACATAAAATCGATGTTGGCCGTCACTATGACGTAGGCGACAAGCAAGGATATCTATCTGGAAGCAACAGTAGAATATGCGCTGCGCAGACCGGACCTGAAGGATAAGTTTTTGGAATATCTGAAGGGGATAGTGGGCTAAAAAGCTTAGATAATAATTGTAAGCATTTCATATGCTGACAAAAGGAGATATGTATATCATGCAAATAATTTTAGTAACCGGTGCCGCCGGCTTCATCGGCAGC
>ERZ779866.38-NODE-38-length-116321-cov-5.976339_pt1 | contig 116321 bp, 120 predicted proteins | sample MGYA00511248_ERZ779866 | MGnify/ENA primary metagenome ERZ779866 (study PRJEB29588, sample SAMEA2155758) | human gut metagenome | biome: human gut; feature: human-associated habitat; material: faeces | place: Denmark | collected 2008/2010 ... | reverse complement strand
CAAAGTTCCGTGGCCAGGTTTACGTTCTTACTAAGGACGAAGGTGGCCGTCATACTCCATTCTTCAACAACTATCGTCCGCAGTTCTATTTCAGAACAACTGACGTAACAGGTACAATCTCACTCCCAGAGGGCGTAGAGATGTGCATGCCTGGTGATAACGTTGAAATGGACGTTGAACTTATCACTCCTATCGCTATCGAAGTTGGTCTTCGTTTCGCTATCCGTGAAGGCGGCAGAACAGTAGGTTCAGGCGCAGTTATCGCTATTAACGAATAATTTTAACCGATTATCGTTTATTTTCTAACATTCAGAGCCGATACATTTGTATCGGCTCTTTTTGTGTTTGCACACGATACGATTGGTAGCCTTGCGACCGCCGCCGGTGGCGGATAAAGGGAGCAGAGCGCTGTCTGAAATAATGAGCAAAAGGCAGCACATTTATGTGCAACGCATTTATGTGCAACGCATTGCGACTATTTTTCAGACGGGAGAACTCAGTTCGCTGCTACAGATAAAACTTGACTTTGCGATATTTATATGCTTTGTAATTATCTAATGTATGTGCTGTTATCTGCGGGAGAACGAGGTTCTTCCCTACAGATTATACACAACATCCATTACATAAAAACATTTTTATCAAACATAAAATTTTATCAAGCGTGCGTCAGATGAGCATCCCTACGGTTTGTTTTGTACAAGAAAAGATAACAATATAACAGAAAAAGAGGTGTCAGCGTTTGCGACACCTCTTTTTGCAGTTTAAATTATTGAAAAGTCAGAATAAGGTAATCCCGAACATATGCAGTATCCATAAAACAGCACCGAAAACAACAGATGCGGTAACACCGTAAACTATGACAGGTCCCGCAATGATGAACAGCTTTGCGCCGAGTCCTGCAACATATCCCTCGGATTTGAATTCAATTGCAGGCGATGAAACAGCATTTGCAAAACCTGTAATTGGCACAAGCGTACCTGCACCGCCATGCTTGGCGATTTTATCGTAAACACCGATTGCTGTCAGCAAAATTCCTATGAAAATCAGCGTTACCGAAGTCAGCGTTTTTGCATCATCCTTGCTGAGATCAAGCATTGAATAACAGTCCGTCAGAACCTGACCGATAAGGCAGATGAAACCGCCGATGAAAAATGCCTTAGTCCCGTTCACAAAACATTTACTTTTCGGTGAATTATTTTTCACAATCGTGCTATATTCTTTTTTTGAAATCATAAAATGCCACCTTTGCACCGTTAATTAATTTACATATATTTTTGCCGTATAAATTTCAATTATGTTTGAATTATCACTTTATTTTTTTTGACTGTTGTAGTATACTTATTAATATGTACAGCTATGTAAAACGAAATGAGGGTAAAGTAATGGAGCATTATCTCGATAACAGCGCAACTACGAAGGTGTCGCAAAAGGCGGCAGAAAAAGCGTTTGAGATAATGACCGAAAATTACGGCAATCCTTCGTCACTCCATTTGCGTGGAATGTATGCAGAGCAGGAGCTTGTAAAGGCTCGAAAAGAGGTTGCAAGAAAGCTTGGTGCAACTGCCGACGAAATCTATTTTACAAGCGGCGGTACAGAGGCGAATAACCTTGCAATTTTCGGTGTTGCCGAGGCTAAAAAACGCAGAGGAAAGCGGATTGTTGTGTCTGCCGTTGAACACAGCAGTATTATGGAATCCGCAAAAAAACTTGAAGATAACGGCTTTGATGTTGTCTATATCATGCCCCGTGAGGATGGCACAATTCACAAGGAAGATGTGCTTGAAAAGGTTGACGAAAACACAATTCTTGTGTCTGTAATGTGCGTCAATAATGAAACGGGCGCAATTATGAATATTTCGGATATTTTTTCTGCCGTAAAGGCGAAGAACAGCGATGTAATCTGCCACACGGATGCCGTTCAGGCGTTCGGCAAAATCTCGCTTTCTGCGTCAAGGCTTTATGCGGATTTAATCAGCGTGAGCGGTCATAAAATCCATGCCCCGAAGGGTGTGGGTGCAATCTTCGTGAAAAAGGGTGTACGGCTTGTTCCGCTTCACTACGGCGGTGAGCAGGAGAAAAAACTCCGCCCCGGCACAGAGGCGATTCCGCTGATTGCCGCAATGGGTGTTGCCTGCGGTGAATTTAACATAGATAAAAATTACGATTATGTTTCAAAGCTTAACAGCTACGCAAAGGATAAGCTATTAAAAATTGACGGTGTGAGCCTCAACTCCCCCGAAAACGCACTTCCGTATGTATTGAATATTTCGGCAGGAAAGGTCAGGAGCGAAACCATGCTCCATTTTCTTGAAAATCTTGAGGTCTATGTGTCCTCGGGAAGTGCCTGTGCAAAGGGCAAACCGAGTTATGTGCTTGAGTCAATGAATATCGGTCGTGACCGAGCCGACAGCGCACTGAGAATCAGCTTTTCAAAATTTAACACAGAGGCAGATATCGACGCACTTTGTTACGGTATTGAAAAGGGACTGAAAACCCTTGCTCACAAATAAAATCGTATGAATACATATTAAAACAAAGGAATACATTTTATGAAGGAAATTTTACTTTTGAAAGACGGCGAAATTGTTCTCAAGGGACTTAACCGCCGTTCATTTGAAGATGTCCTCAAAAAGAACCTCAAACACGCATTAAAGAGTGCAGGCCATTTTGAGATTACATCCGCACAGTCCACAATTTATGTAAAACCGCTTGATGATGACGCAGATCTTGAAAAGGCTTGCGAAATCGTTTCAAGGGTGTTCGGAATTATCGCTTTTTCAAGAGCCGCCGTTTGTGAAAAGACAATCGAATCCGTTCTTGAAACCGCTCCGAAATATCTTGAAAATCAGCTTAAAAATATAAAAACCTTTAAGGTTGAGGCAAAGAGAAGCGACAAGAAGTTTCCGCTTAAATCTCCCGAAATTTGCAGAGAGGTCGGCGGTGAAATCCTTTCAAAGTTTCCGCATCTCAAGGTTGATGTTCACAACCCTGACCTTGTTGTAAATGTTGAAATCCGTGACTTCGGCGCTTATGTTCACGGTGAGCCGGTAAGAGGAGCAGGCGGTATTCCGGTCGGCACAGGCGGCAGAGCCGCAATTCTCATCAGCGGAGGTCTTGACTCTCCCGTTGCCGCTTATATGATGGCAAAAAGAGGTATCAGACTTACTGCAATTCACTTTGCAAGTCCGCCCTACACAAGCCCTAGAGCCGAAGACAAGGTTGTCAGACTTCTACGCAGAGTCAGCAGATATGCAGGCGATATGGTTATGTACACCGTGCCGTTTACAAAGCTGCAGGAGAAAATCAAGGATGAATGTCCCGAGGAACTTTTCACAATCATTATGCGCCGCCTGATGATGCAGATTTCAGAAAAGATTGCCGAAAAGTACGAATGTCAGGCACTCATCACAGGCGAAAGCCTCGGTCAGGTTGCAAGCCAGACAATCGGTGCGCTTTCGTGTACAGATGAGGCGACCGATATGCTCGTATTCAGACCGCTCATAGGTATGGATAAGCAGGAGATTATCGACATTGCCTACAAGATTGATACCTACGATATATCAATTGAGCCGTATGAGGACTGCTGTACCGTGTTCACACCAAAGCATCCCCGTACAAGACCTGTTCTCAAATATGTAAAAGAGGCTCAGGAAAAGCCGAACTTCGGACCTCTTGTTGAGGAGGCTCTTCAGAACCTAAAAGTTACAAGAATTTCGGCTGATGATGAATAATCAAACGATTGAAAGGGGAATTGATATGGATGTTGAGATTTTTTCCTTAACGGGCAAAAATTCCGCTGACCTTTCTCAAACAAGCGGTGAAATTGCAAAAAAGCTTGAACAAAACGGCTTTTCCGTAACCAAAGTAAAAAGCGTTTCACCTTCATATTCTAAAATTATTTCTGCACTTAACGAGCTTGCGAAAAGCGAAAAAGTGCCTGATCAGGTTGTGATTGCAGAGGCTCTTACAACAAAGGACAGCACATCGTTCCGCAAAAAGTTTGCCGAGGTTGTTGCGGCATCTGAGAAGTATGAGAATACTCCTGTGCCGAAGGACTATTGGCGAAAGAGAAATCTTGATTTTCTTGATGCCAAAAAGCGTAAGGCAGACAAGGAAGAGATGGAACAGCTCGAGGACAAGTACAGAATGTTCCGTAAAAAGTCAAGAATTTTCAGTCTTAAAGATATGGGCAACGGCTATCGTGGCTACTGCTTTATGTACCGTGGTATTCAGGTTGCCGTTCTTCCAAAATCGGCTCTTGCAGGTGAAAATCCCGAAGATATGGTTTGTCTTGCCTGCATAAGAGCAAAGTCAAACTTTGAAAATTCTGCAATTGACTATCCTAACGGTTTCAGCGACAAGGAATTTGTTCCGGCAAAGACAGGCTTTGTCAACAACTTCATTCCTATGCGTGGTGACGGTTCAAAGGAAGTTACAAGAAAATGCGTTGTAATTGTTTCGTTTCTCGTGTTTCTTACGGCACTTTCGCTGTTGTTCTACAATATGATTTACCTCAGCCTGAGAAATGCCGAGCTTAACGGAGAAATTCAGCGAATTGCTCACAGTGTTGATGACGGTGAAACAACACCCGAAAAGAAAAAGGATGACACAATCAATTGGGATAAACTTCTGAAAATCAACGATGAAATTGTCGGCTGGATTCAGATGAAGGATACCCACATTGACTACCCCGTTCTTTGGCATAAGGCAGACAGCACACCGCAACAGTATTACCTTAACCACAACTACAAGAATGAGTGGGACGGCTTCGGTAGCGTATTTGTTGACTACCGTTCAACAAAGGGTACAGACGGCAAGAACCTTGTTCTTCACTCTCACCACATTCAGGACGGTTCAATGTTCGGTGATCTTATGAAGTTCGGCGGAACAACGGGGGATCTCGATTTCTACAAAGAAGTTCCGACCTTCCGTTTTGACACTCCAAAGGGCAAAGGTACTTATAAGATTATCTCCGTGTTCAAGACAAACACTCTTACCGCACACGGCGATTTCTTCAACTACATGATAAGCGACTTTGAAAATGACAAGGATTTTATGAACTATGTTTACAATGTCCGTGTTCGTTCACTCTTTAATTGTCCTGTTGATGTAAACGAGGACGATGAGCTTGTAACACTTTCAACCTGTTCGTATGAGTTCACAAACTTCAGAACGGTTGTTGTTGCAAGAAAGGTAAGAGCGGGCGAGTCAACAAAGGTTGATGTTTCAAAGGCATCGCTTAATAAGAATGCAGTATGGCCGCAGGTTTATTACTCATCCTACGGCGGTACAAGACCTACCGTCACAGACTTTGACACAGCTTACAAGAAAGGTCAGATTACCTGGTATGACGGCGATTACAGCTTTAAGAACCAAAAGGTAACCAAGAAAACCGAGGCTACAACCGCAACAGATACAAAAGGTCAGGTTGTAACACAAAAGCCACAGCCTACAACAGAGGCAAAGGTTTATTGCAATGTAACCTTCCTTAACTACGACGGTTCAGCTTTGTCAACGCAAAAGGTTGAGTACGGCAAGTCGGCGGTTGTGCCTAAGACCGTACCGAAAAAACCGAGTGATGAGTATTATACCTACACCTTTGAGGGTTGGGACACCACCTATGACTATACAAAGGTAACGGCTAATTTGAGCATTGCACCAAAATTCAAGGCAACGCTGAAACCCGAATACGCAAACGCACAGTAGGAGGACGGAAAATGAATTGCAGGCTTGTATTTTTCGCTGCTCGCAAAACCTCGTTTTGCGAAAGAGCTTTGCAAAAATCCTTTTCCGAGCTTGACCTTGAACTCGTCAAAACCTGCTTTGCAACCGATTCCGAACAACTCGGAAATGAACTTACAGACGCTTTCAAAAAACTGAATGTGGTTTTCGTTGTCGGCGGACTCGGATTTGACGATGAAAAGGGAATAAAAAGCATAATTTCCCGTGCTTTGTGTGAAACCCCTGTTAATGACTGCAAAAAGCTGAAAAATGAAAACGGCGATGACGGATATGTTGTCAGAGCCGCAAATCAGATTCTTATTCTTCTGCCCGATGAACCCGAGCAGATTGAATCCATTATGCAGGGACCGCTCAGAAAATATATTATGGCAAACTCGGTAATGCAATGAGCATTGCGAATTGAAAGTTGAAAATTAAAATGTAAAATTACAGTCGGCGGTGTGCCACCGCTGTCAATTCGAGAAGATAGTTAGATAAAAAGATTGCATCAGATGCCCGAATAAGGTTCTGGTGCAATTTTTGTTTTATATGGAATCAGTAGGGGTAGCCTTGCGACTATATTTCAGACAGCGCTATGCTTCCTTTATCCGCCACAGGCGGCGGTCGCAAACCGTGTTCGCCATTTATAAAATTAATCTTGACAATGCAAAAAATGGTGCTATAATTAAAACATACTAAATACATAGGAATAGTAGAAATAAAACACATACATAATCAAGCACATAAAAATCATGCTAAGAAAGGAAGTACAGTTATGGCAAAAAGAAATTTTGGCGATGAATTCGGATTTCAGACAAGGGCTGTTCACACGGGCAATGATGTTGACAGCGAAACAGGAGCAATCAAAAGACCTATCACAATGGCAAACAGCTATGAACTCCCGTATGATCCGAGCGACCTCAACTGGAGCAGTGCAGGCAAAAACCTCTACACACGCAACGGCGGTTCAAATCAGCAGTATCTTCAGGAAAAGCTTGCGTCCCTTGAGGGCGGAGAGGATTGCGTTGTTCTTGCAAGCGGTGTTGCGGCTCTGTCGGGACTTTTCTTTGCATTGCTCAAAAGCGGTGACCATGTTGTATTTTCAAGCGTAACATATATTGCGGTTTACAGACTTCTGAACGAACTTCTCAAAGACAAATTCGGTGTTGAAACAACAATTGTTGACACAACCGACATTGAAAAAGTTAAGGCGGCAATCCGTCCGAACACAAAGCTCATTCACATTGAAACACCGGGCAACCCTACTCTTTCAATTTCCGACATTGAAAAGATTGCAGAGCTTGCCCACGCAAACGGCGCACTTTTGTCGGTTGACAACACATTTGCTTCTCCGTTCAACCAAAGACCGATTGAACTCGGTGCAGACTTTACCGTTGAAAGCCTTACAAAGTACATCAACGGTCACGGTGATGCAATGGGAGGTGCAATCATCGGCAAAAAAGAATACCTTGACATTATCCGTGCGCAGTCGCAGATTAACCTCGGCGCAACAATCAGCCCGTTCAATGCATGGCTGATTATGAGAGGCTCGGTAACACTTCCGTTGCGTATGAAACAGCACAACGAAAATGCACTCAAGGTTGCCCGTTATCTGAAAACGGTCAAAGGTGTAAGCTTTGTTGCATATCCGGGACTTGAGGATCACCCGAATCACGATGTTGCAGTTAAGCAGATGAAAAACGGGTTCGGCGGAGTGCTTTCGTTTGGACTTAAAGCTGACCACGATACCTACAATCGTTTTGTTACACATCTTAAAGTAATCACATCGGCTGTATCACTCGGTCACGATGAAAGCCTTATCGTATTTCTCGGTGAAAACGATGAAAGACAGTATCTTTATCCCGAAGAATTCCACAACGGATTTTTCCGTTTCAGCGTTGGTATTGAGGATGCCGAAGATATCATCGAAGATTTAAGACAGGCTTTTGAAAAAGAAAACCTGCTTTAAGGAGCTTATTATGAATTTTTCATATTCACAGGTGCTAGAATTCAAGAGGATTCTTGACGAAAAATTCGGAGTGTATCTACATTTTCACGATGCCTGCGGAGGACAGTATTTTTCATTTGATGAAGCAGAGAAGGACGAAGTATATCAATTTTTAACCTCTTATTTTGCAAGTATCGGCGGTAAAATCAATATTGCCGACAATAAATTGACATTTACAGTAGATAAAGCGTAATCAGAAAATTTTTTTAAAAGATTTTCAAAACATTCTCTTGTTTGTCATTATTCTGTCACGATTGCCGTGATATAATAAGCACAGCAAGTACGATTAGATTTATAATTTTGCAAAGTGCTTATTATGTCAATTTATGTTCCCCTCAAATTTTGCCCTGCAAAATTCTCGATGGGTGATTCTATCATAACTCATTTCCTGATTTATGATAGAATAAACTCACAACATAAGAAAGGGTTAACAAACAACCGTTATTTACAGTTCGTAAAGGCAGAACGGCTTGATTTATAACAAGTCTTGCCCGAGCGTGACAGAATAAGTGGTGATAACCCATGTTAAACAGCTTACAAGATTTTCATTTGATATATTTTTCCTCTCTCTTTAATTAAAAATATGGAAGAAACAGCGAGTTACACCGCTGTTTTTTTCATTTTACGGCAAAGCCGCAATGAATAACTGTATGCCGTTTTTCATATACATTATCGGTGATTGATATGAAAAAACTGCTCTGCGTGTTTTTTTGCGTAATGCTTGCGGCATTGTCGGCTGTCGTGTTTACGGGCGGAAAGGACACGCAAAAAAACTACATAAAATATGTTGAATTTAATGTTACGAAAGACGCTTTGCAAAATGCCGTTGACCTCGACATACAAACTCACGATGACGACAGGCACACCGACTGCATAACCATACTTGCGTATCTCGGTGCGAAATACGGCGGTGATTTTACAAAGTACAAATACAGCGATATGACAGATTTTGCCGACAAAATCAAAAACGGCGAAACCGTTGAAAACCTGACAAAGGATATGAAATATTTCAACTATTACTCTCAGGCATACGGTGCGGCACTTTCGGGAATTGTCGGTGATTACGAAAAAGAAACTTCAAACGGCACTGAAAAAGACTACGGCTTGTGCTGGTTTTCACCGATTGCCAAATCTTTTCCGTATTCCTGCTATGATGATTTCGGTGCGGTCAGAACCTACGGCTACACAAGGCCGCACCTGGGGCATGACCTTATGGCGGCTGTCGGCACACCTGTCGTGGCGGTTGAGTCGGGAACGGTTGAAATTATGGGCTGGAACAGGTACGGCGGTTGGCGAATCGGAATCCGTTCTGCCGACAAAAAACGCTATTGGTACTATGCCCACCTAAGGCAGAACCGTCCGTTTGCAGAAAACTTAAAAGAGGGCGACAAGGTTTGTGCAGGCGATGTAATCGGTTATGTGGGAAGAACGGGTTACAGCGATGCCGAAAATACAAACGGAATAACCGAAAGTCATTTGCATCTCGGACTTGAGCTTGTGTTTGATGAGAGCCAAAAAGAAAGCAATAACGAAATATGGATTGATGTGGGTGCTATAACAAGCGTTGTTGAGCAAAATCAAAGCGATGTTGTGCGTAATAATGAAACAAAGGAATTCACAAGGAAATACAAGTTTACCGTTGGCAATGATTGACAAAAAACAAGAGCAAGATAAAATTAAATTAGCACAAAAATTGAATATTGTATAAACTATTGACAATATAATGCTATTATAGTACAATTTAGCCACTATGTTTTTAAGGAGAGTAAAACAATGAAAAAAATTGCACTTATACTTGCTGCAGCACTTATCACAGTAACATCAATCTTCTGCTTTGCAGGTTGCGGTGATTCACCTGAGCAGAAACTCGCTAACTATGTTGCATCAGACGAATGCCAGAAAGAACTCGACTCAATGAAGTCGACATATGAATCAATGATGGATGTTGATGTTAGGGCTGAAGGCAAGAGCTTAGTTTATGACCTTACTTACAAGACTGAACTCCCTGAGGAATCACTTGATACTGTAAAGTCAAGCCTTGAATCAGCTTTTGAATCATTGTCATCAACATATGAAGGCATTGCAAACAGTATTAAGGAATCAGTCGGCATTGACGACCCGTCAGTTGTTGTAAAAATCAATACTAAAGACGGTACAAACATTTTTTCAAAGACATACAAAGCAACCAAATAATTTGATTATTTGCAATCTACGGGCTGTCATCTGACAGTCCGTTTTTTGTGTATAATGTCAAATAATGATTTTACATATCTGAATGTTTTACCGCACAAATGTGATTTATTATCTTACAAAATCATAAACATTACTTTTATTCTTTACGGGCAAAAAATCATATAATTTGTATGTTGACTGAAAAAGAGCAATAAGTTAAAATATGTAGGATGGTATTTGAAAAAATTATGAATTTAAATTTGCAGGAGGATAAAACGAGTGGTATTTTCGAGCCTTGTATTTATGTTTGCGTATCTGCCGATTACCTTGCTTGCCTATTATCTTGTGCCAAGGCAGGGACGCAATATTTTTCTCTTTATCGTAAACCTTATATTCTACGGCTGGGGCGAACCTAAGCTTGTTCTGCTTATGGTGTTCAACATCTTCTTCAACTACATAGGCGGTTGGCTTGTTGATAAATACAGAGCCGACGCCAAAAAGAAAAAGCTGTTTCTGATTCTGACCTGTGTGCTTGATATAGGTATTCTTGCGGTGTTTAAATATACGGGAATGATAACCGAAACGCTCAATATGCTGCCGTTTCTCAATATTCCGGAGCTTCAAATCAGCCTGCCGATCGGCATCAGTTTCTACACATTCCAAACAATGAGCTATGTTATTGATGTTTACCGTGACGATGCGCCCGTGTCGAAGAACTTCATAAACTTCGGTACTTATGTTGCACTTTTTCCGCAGCTTATTGCAGGTCCGATTGTCCGTTACCGTGATGTTGCCGAACAGCTTGTAAACCGCCGTGAAACGCTTGAAATGTTCACAAAGGGTGTAAAGCTCTTTATGGTCGGCCTTGCCAAAAAGGTAATTATCGCAAACACCATGGGAACGCTCACAACAAACATTTTTGCAACAACCGATGAAAACGGTGTTGTCGGAACTTGGGTGGGTATAATAGCCTATACTTTCCAGATTTACTTTGATTTCTCGGGTTATTCCGATATGGCTTGCGGTCTTGGCAATATGATGGGATTCGAGTTTCTTAAAAACTTTAACTATCCCTACATTGCAAAGTCGATTACAGACTTTTGGAGAAGATGGCACATTTCCCTTTCAACATGGTTCAAAGAATATGTTTATATCCCTCTCGGCGGTAACAGAAAAGGCGTTAAAAGGCAGATTCTCAACCTTCTCATCGTGTGGGGACTTACAGGTCTTTGGCACGGTGCGGCATACAACTTTGTACTTTGGGGACTTTACTACGGGCTTCTTCTTATTCTTGAAAAATTCGTACTCAAAAAATTTCTCGACAGACTGCCGTCATTTGTTCAGCACATTTACACTCTGTTTATCATAATCATCGGTTGGGGACTTTTCTACTTCACGGATGTCGGACAGCTCGGTGAGTTTATGGTTGACCTTTTCAATTTCGGCAACGGAATTTGCGGTGATCAGGCATTCAATCTTATTATGAGCAACCTGCCAATGCTTATTATTGCGGCTGTTGCGTCAACTCCGCTTGCAACAATGCTTTACACACGCTTTGAACACACACGCTTTATGTGGATTCCCGAAACACTCTACTGTATGGGTATTCTTGCTGTCAGCACGGCAAGCCTTGTTAATCAGAGCTACAACCCGTTCCTTTATTTCAGATTTTAAAACGGCTGTGAACAATTAGAAAAAGTCAGGTGAATATATATGCGTTATGCTGATAACAGAAATAAAATCGGAAAATACATTCCTGCGGTTGTATTTCTGATTTTCATATACGGAATGGCTTTGTGGTTTATCTTTTCTCCGAAACCCGACTACAGCTCTTCCGAAAAAAGATACTTGCAGAAGTTTCCGGAGGTGACAGCCGAAAAATTGCTTTCGGGTGATTTCGGCAGTGAGTTTGAAACATTCTTTGCCGACAGGTTTCCGCAGAGAAACACATGGGTAGGTCTTAACGCATACACCGCCCTTGCGGAGGGTAACAACGGTGCAAGCGGTGTGTATAACTGCAAAAACGGCTACCTTATCAACAAGCCTGTTTCGACTGAAAACAATCTCGATAAGAATATCGGTGCGGTTGCGGATTTTGCAAAATCAATCGACACTCCGACAACGGTTATGCTCGTTCCGTCAACAGGATATATTGTTGATGATGTGCTTCCGACATTCCACGATAAATACAACGATGATGAGGATATAAGCAAGATTTCTTCAACGCTTTCAAAGGATAAAATCGGATTTGTCGATTTGCGTGAACGCTTTAAGAGCGAATACAAAAACGGCAGTCAGCTTTACTACAAAACCGACCACCATTGGACAACAAAGGGTGCTTACACGGGCTACCAAGAGCTTTGCAAGGCACTCGGCATTACTCCGATTGATGATTCAACCCTGAAAAAAGACAGCTACCCCGACTTTTACGGCACAACATATTCTTCAAGCGGTTTTTGGCTCACTCCGCCCGATAATATCGAAATTTGGAATAACCCTAAAAATTCCGACAGGAATATCTTTGTAAAAATTACCGAGGGTGCAAATATTAAAACTTCGGGTTCAATGTACTTTACCGACCATCTCAAAGAGGACGACAAGTACCCCGTGTTTATTGACGGCAACCACGCTCTCACGGAGATTACAAACACCAATGCAAAGAACGGCACAATTCTTCTCATCAAGGACAGCTTTTCGCACAGCCTTGCACCGTTCCTTGCAGAAAACTACAGTAAGGTAGTTCTGGTTGACCTGCGTTATTATAAGGAAAGCGTGTCAGACCTTGTGACAACCTACAACCCCGAACAGGTTGTTGTGCTTTACGGAATTGACAACCTTGCAACCGATACGGATATCGTATGGCTCAAGTAAGTTCTTTAATATTCAATTGAATTAAAAACGGCTGTTGCTTATGAATTGACTTTCGTCAAGTGACAGCCGTTTTTCTGTAATTCTTTAATCCGTTAAATTCCACATTCCCCGTAAAACAATGCAAAAAAAATAACCACCCATAAATCGGGTGGTGTCGGATACGATTTTATAAGCGCTACGCTCGAGCGTTTTATGTTTTTGTAAATTAAACTATCTACACAAACTTAAAATTAAAATTCAACACCGATTCTGCCGGTGATGCCTCGATCGTAGGGATGTTTAATTTTCTTGAACTCGGTCACATAATCGCAAAGGTCAATCATCTTTTGTGACGGGTTATGACCTGTCATAATGATTTCCATGCTTGAGGGAGCGTTGGTGATGAACTCAACAACCTCGGATTCGGTGAGCATTTCAGCATTGATTGCGTCAATAATCTCGTCAAATACAACCATGTCGTACTTTTCGGTCAGGGCAAGTGTGACACTGTGGTCAAAAATACCCTTGAAAATTTTTGCCGCCTGAGCCTTTTCCTTTTCGTTCATCTGAAATGTGAACTTGAGGTCGGCGGGGCAGAGCGTGAGAGTCACATTCTCGGTGTGACTGAGAACATGGCGTTCCCCCGAAAATTCCGTTTTTAAAAATTGCACAAACAGCACCTTGAGGTTACTGCCTGCCGCCCTGACGGCAATTCCTACAGCGGCTGTGGTTTTGCCCTTACCGTCGCCAAAATACAAATGTTTCATTGTCTGTCATTCCTTTTCATAAAACTGCACAATTGACAAAATGGAATCCCTTATATACAATAGTATAGAAAAGACATTTTCGTCTGCCTAATTATAACATAAAATCGGCAAACGGGAGTATGTACAAATTAAACAAAATTAATTAAAAATATTTTAAAAACTTCTATACCGCTTATTTTGCCGAAAAGGTTGAAATAATGCGGTATTTCGTTTATAATAATGCTTGTGTGACTGCACAAGATATGCGATGAAGCGGGAGGTTGCGGCATTAAGCCGGTTTTTCCGTGGAGTATGTCCGATTTTAAACCGGGCGATTAAATTGAAACACAGAGCGATTGAGTGGCAATGGGGTTGCTTTGCCATAACTGCGCTCAAACGCTTTCAGAACTTCCCGGTTAACTGAATAGTTAAACGGGTTTTTTAATGCAGGGTGAGGAAACACCCGGCAGAGTTTCAAAAAGTTTTGAAAAGCAACGCCCGCCAACTAACATTTTTAAGGAGGCGACGATAATGGCAGTCAAGGAAAAGATTAGAATAAGATTAAAGGGTTATGATCATCAGCTCGTTGATCAGTCTGCAGAGAGAATCGTGGCAACAGCTAAGCGCACAGGCGCAAGAGTTTCAGGTCCCGTTCCGCTCCCGACTGAGAAGCAGGTTGTAACAATTCTCCGTGCTGTTCATAAGTACAAGGACAGCCGTGAGCAGTTTGAAATCAGAACTCACAAGCGTCTTATCGACATCTTAAGACCGTCAAACAAGACAGTCGAGGCTCTTATGAGCTTAGAGCTCCCTGCCGGCGTTGATATCGAGATTAAGTTATAATCGGATACCAACCTACAAGCAGACAGGGTCATGTTGGGAAACCAACCAATAACCTATAAGGAGGATACAATTTATGCAGAAAGCAATCATCGGTAAGAAAATCGGTATGACACAGATTTTCGATGAAAAGGGAATCATGATTCCCGTAACTGTTGTTGAGGCAGGCCCTTGCGTGGTAACAGCCAAGAAAACAGTTGAAAACGACGGCTACGCTTCGGTACAGCTCGGCTACGGCGATGTTAAACCTCACAAGGTAAACAAGCCAATGAAGGGCTTCTTTGATAAGGCCGGTGTAGCACCAAAGAAAACTCTCAAAGAGTTCCGCTTTACAGACACAGACGCTTACAGCATCGGTGATCTCGTTAAAGCAGACGTATTCACCCCCGGCGACAAGATTGACGTAACAGGCAAGAGCAAAGGTAAGGGTACAGCAGGTGTTATTAAGAGATGGAACTTCCACCGTCTTAAGGAATCACACGGTACAGGTCCTTGCGTACGCCACGGCGGTTCAATCGGTGCCTGCTCATCACCTTCAAGAGTTTGGAAGGGTAAGAGAATGGCAGGTCACCTCGGCGCAGAACAGGTAACGGTTCAGAACCTCACAGTTGTTAAGGTTGACGCAGAAAACAACCTCATCGCTGTTAAGGGTGCTATTCCGGGTCCTAACAAGGGAATCGTTGTAATCAAAGATTCCGTAAAGGCTTAAGGAAGGGGGATTATAAATGCCAAATTTAGCAGTAGTAGATATGGAAGGCAAGAATGTCGGTACAATCGAGCTTGCTGAGTCCGTATTCGGTATCGAACCAAATGCAGCTGTTATGCATCAGATGGTAGTTAACTACCTCGCAGCACAGCGTCAGGGCACACAGTCCGCTCTTACAAGATCAGAGGTTTCAGGCGGCGGTAAAAAGCCGTGGAGACAGAAGGGTACAGGCCGTGCAAGACAGGGTTCAACAAGAGCTCCGCAGTGGACACACGGCGGCGTTGTATTCGCTCCGAAGCCAAGAGATTACAGATTTTCCGTAAACAAGAAGGTAAGAAGACTTGCTATGAAGTCAGCTTTCTCTTCAAAGGTTATGGAGAACGAGCTCATCGTTGTTGATTCAATCAGCATGGACGAGTACAAGACAAAGAAGATTGTTGCAATGCTCAGCGCAATCGGAGCTGAAAAGAAGGCTCTCATTGTTCTTCCTGAGGTTGACAGCAAGGTTATTAAATCAGCTAACAACATCCCCGGTGTTAAAACAGCTCAGGTAAACACTCTTAATGTATATGACATTTTGAATGCTGACAAGCTTATCATCGTTAAGGATGCGGTAAGCAAGATTGAGGAGGTATATGCATGATAGCTCATGATATTGTAATCCGCCCTGTTATTACCGAAAAGAGTATGCTCGGCGCAGTTAACAAAATTTATACCTTTGAAGTTGCTAAGTCAGCAAACAAGATTGAAATTGCAAAAGCTTGTGAAGAAGTTTTCGGCGTTAAGGTTGCAAAGGTAAACACAGTAAGCATGAGAGGCAAATTCCGTCGTCAGGGCAGAAACAACGGCGGCTACTCAAAGAGCTGGAAGAAAGCAATCGTAAAACTTACCGAAGACAGCAAGCCTATCGAATTTTTTGAAGGCATGATGTAATACTGACTCAGGTTCAGTATTGAGTCTGAAAAACATTATTCAGGCAGAATGTATGGGAAATGCCATATTCCCGCAAAGCCATCATGAGGAGAGTGAAACCAAATGGCCATTAAAGTATATAAGCCGACCATTAACTCAAGAAGAAATATGTCGGTTACAGATTATTCGGGTCTTTCAAAGGTTGAGCCGGAAAAAAGCTTGCTTGCTCCTTTAAATAAAAAGGCAGGTCGTAACAGCTACGGCAGAATCACCGTTCGTCACAGAGGCGGCGGCAACCGCAGAAAGTACCGTATTATTGACTTCAAGCGTCAGAAGTTTGATGTTGAAGGTACAGTTAAAACATTAGAGTACGATCCAAACCGTTCTGCATTCATTGCTCTTGTAGAGTACACAGACGGCGAGAAGGCTTACATTATTGCTCCGGAAGGACTTAAGGTAGGCGACAAGGTAACAGCAGGTGCAAACGCTGATATTAAGCCCGGTAACGCACTTCCGCTTACAGCAATCCCTGTTGGTACATTTATCCACAATGTAGAGCTTTATCCCGGCAGAGGCGCTCAGCTCGCTCGTTCAGCCGGCAACATGGCTCAGCTCATGGCTAAGGAAAACGGTCTTGCACTTTTAAGACTTCCTTCAGGCGAGCTCAGAAACGTTCCTGAAAACTGCATGGCTACAATCGGTCAGGTAGGTAACACCGATCACGAAAATGTTAAGATCGGTAAAGCAGGTCGTAAGAGAAACATGGGTTGGCGTCCTACTGTTCGTGGTTCTGTAATGAACCCTAACGACCATCCGCACGGCGGTGGTGAGGGTAAGTCACCTGTTGGTCGTCCGGGCCCTGTAACCCCATGGGGTAAGCCCGCACTCGGCTACAAGACTCGTAAGAACAACAAGAGCAGCGACAAGCTTATCGTAAGAAGAAGAAACGGTAAGTAAGGCGGAAAGGAGCTAAAACATGAGTAGAAGTACTAAAAAGGGCCCTTATGTTCAGCCTGTACTGCTCAAAAGGGTTATCGAAATGAACGAAGCAGGCGAAAAGAGAATTCTCAAGACTTGGTCAAGAAGTTCAACAATTTTCCCTGAATTCGTTGGTCACACATTTGCCGTTCATGACGGCAGAAAACATGTTCCTGTATATGTAACCGAAGATATGGTTGGTCACAAGCTCGGTGAGTTTGCTCCGACAAGAACATTCAAAGGTCACGCAGGATCAAAGACAAGCAAATAAGCGGAAGGAGAGTATTGCAGATGGAAGCAAAGGCAAATGCAAAATTTGTTCGTATTTCACCCCGCAAGGTTAATGTAGTTCTTGACCTCGTAAGAGGCAAAGATGTTAAGTATGCGGAAGCTGTTCTTAAGCACACTCCCAAGGCCGCTTGCGAGCCGCTTTTAAAGCTGCTCAATTCAGCTATGGCAAATGCTGAGAACAACCATGACATGGATGTATCCAAGCTTTACATTGCTCAGTGCAATGCAACAGCAGGCCCCATCCTTAAAAGAATTCGTCCGAGAGCACAGGGCAGAGCGTTCAGAATTAACAAGAGAACTTCTCACATTTCCCTCGTACTCAAGGAAAGAGAAGACGACTAAGGGGAGGTTAGATTATGGGTCAGAAAGTTAATCCGCACGGTCTCCGTGTCGGCGTTATTAAAGATTGGGATTCCCGTTGGTTTGCAAACAAGAAGGACTTCGGTGCTACACTCGTTGAGGACTATAACCTCCGTAAGACTCTGAAGGCTCAGCTTTACAACTTCGGTATCTCAAAGATTGAAATTGAGCGTGACGGCAAAAAGGTTAAAATCAGCATCCACTGCGCTAAGCCCGGTCTTGTAATCGGTAAGGGCGGTTCTGAGATTGAAAAGCTCAGAGCACAGTGCGAAAAGATGCTCTCAAAGCCAGTTGCAATCAATATCGTAGAAGTTAAGGCTCCTGAGCTTGATGCACAGCTCGTTGCAGAAAGCATCGCTCAGCAGCTTGAAAAGAGAATCTCTTTCCGCCGTGCAATGAAGATGTCAATCGGCAACGCAATGCGTCGTGGCGCTAAGGGTATCAAGATTATGTGTTCAGGCCGTCTCGGCGGTGCTGAAATTGCTCGTTCAGAGCAGTACCACGAAGGTACTATTCCGCTTCAGACACTTCGTGCCGACATCGACTACGGCTTTGCAGAAGCTAACACAACCTACGGTAAAGTAGGCGTTAAGGTTTGGCTTTACAAGGGCGAGGTTCTTAACGAAGTTAAGTCAAGAAAGCCCCGCAGAGAAGGAGGCAGAAAGTAATGTTATTACCTAAGAGAGTAAAATACAGAAGAGTTCACAGAGGTCGTATGACAGGTAAGGCTCTTCGTGGTAACAAGGTTACTTACGGCGATTTCGGTCTTCAGGCTACAGAGCCTGCATGGATTACCTCAAACCAGATTGAGGCTGCCCGTGTCGCTATGACTCGTTACTGCAAAAGATTCGGTAAAGTATGGATCAAAATTTTCCCTGATAAGCCTGTTACAGCAAAGCCTGCTGAAACACGAATGGGTTCAGGTAAAGGTTCACCCGAGTACTGGGTAGCCGTAGTAAAGCCCGGCAGAGTTATGTTTGAACTCGGCGGCGTAGATGAAGCTACTGCAAGAGAGGCTCTTCGCCTTGCTGCAAATAAGCTTCCGATCAAGTGCAAGTTTGTTAAGAAAGAGGAGGGTGAGCAGTAATGAAAGCATCAGAACTCAGAGATATGTCAGTAGAAGAGCTTCAGACAAAGCTCACTGAACTCAAAGAAGAATTATTCAATCTTCGTTTCCAGCTTGCTGTTAATCAGCTCGAAAACTCATCCAGAATCGGTGCTGTTAAAAAGGACATCGCAAGAATTTCAACAGTTCTTCGTCAGATGGAACTTAACGGCGCTGAAGCTTAAGAGAGGAGGACTTAACAGTGAGTGAAAGAAATATGAGAAAAACTGTTGTCGGAAAAGTTGTAAGCGACAAGATGGACAAGACAATTGTCGTTGCAGTTGAAGACAGCGTAAAGCACAAGCTTTACAACAAAATTGTTAAGCGTACAGTTCGTTTCAAGGCACACGACGAAAACAACGAGTGTGGCATTGGCGACCGTGTAAAGATTATGGAGACCCGTCCTCTTTCTAAAGACAAAAGATGGAGACTCGTCGAGATTATTGAGAAAGCTAAATAAGTTTATTTTAGCGGCTTTGAGTAAAGGAGGAATTACACTGTGATTCAGCAGCAAACTATCCTCAAGGTTGCCGACAACACCGGCGCAAAGGAACTTATGTGCATTCGTGTACTCGGCGGTACCAGAAGGAGATATGCCAACATTGGCGATGTAATCGTAGCCTCGGTTAAAAAGGCAGCACCCGGCGGTGTTGTTAAAAAAGGCGACGTTGTAAAGGCTGTAGTTGTTCGTTCTGCAAAGGGCGTCAGAAGAGAAGACGGTACTTATATCCGTTTCGATGAAAATGCAGCTGTTATTATTAAGGAAGATAAGAACCCGAAGGGTACTCGTATCTTCGGACCGGTAGCAAGAGAGCTTCGTGATAAAGATTATATGAAGATTCTTTCTCTCGCTCCCGAAGTACTTTAATTGGAGGTGTCACAATGAGTAAAGTTCATGTTAAAACAGGCGACACCGTTATCGTATTAAGCGGTAAGGACAAGGGCAAGACAGGTCAGGTTATGGCTGTCAGCCCTAAAGAAGGAAAAGTTATCGTAGAAAAGGTAAACATGGTTTCAAAGCATGTTAAGCCCAAGAAGATGGGCGAGCAGGGCGGTATCATTAAGGCTGAGGGTGCTATGTATGCATCTAAGGTTCAGATTGTTTGCCCAAGATGCAAAAAGCCTACAAGAGTTGCTCATAAGTTCTATGAGGACGGCTCTAAGGGCAGAGTTTGCGCTAAATGCGGCGAAGCACTTTAAGGAGGAAATAAGATATGGCAAGACTTAAAGAATATTATTCAAAAGAAGTTGCACCTGCTCTTATGTCAAAGTTCTCCTACAAGAGCACAATGCAGATTCCTAAGCTTGATAAAATCGTTATCAATGTAGGCGCAGGCGAAGCAAAAGATAACTCAAAAGTAATTGATGCTATCTGCACAGACCTTTCTGCTATTACAGGTCAGAAGCCTCTCATCTGTAAGGCAAGAAAGTCAGTTGCTAACTTCAAACTCAGAGAAGGTATGGCAATCGGCTGTAAGGTTACATTAAGAGGCGAGAGAATGTATGAATTCCTCGACAGATTCTTCAATGTAGCACTTCCCCGTGTTCGTGACTTCAGAGGTATCAACCCTGATTCATTTGACGGCCGTGGTAACTACAACATGGGCCTCAAAGAACAGCTTATCTTCCCCGAGATTGACTATGACAAGATCGACAAGGTTCGTGGTATGGACATTTGTTTCGTAACCACTGCAACAACAGACGAAGAAGCTCGCGAGCTCTTAAAGCTTATGGGCGCACCGTTTTCAAAGTAAGGAGGGATTGTTGTGGCTAAAACTTCAATGAAAGTAAAGCAGCAGAGAAAGCAGAAATTCTCTACAAGAGAGTACACAAGATGTAACATCTGTGGTAGACCACACGCCTACCTCCGTAAGTATGGCATTTGTCGTATTTGCTTCCGTGAACTCGCTTACAAGGGCGAAATTCCGGGTGTAAAGAAAGCAAGCTGGTAAGCAAGGGAGGTAAAGCATAATGCAGATTACAGATACAATTGCTGATTTACTTACAAGAATCCGTAACGCAAATTCAGCAAAGCATGATTCTGTTGAAATTCCCGCTTCAAACCTCAAGAAGTCAATTTGTCAGATTCTTGTTGACGAAGGTTATGTAAAGAATTTCACAGTTATTGAAGACGGCAAGCAGGGCGTTATTAAGGTAACACTCAAGTATACAGACGGCAAGACTCCTGTTATCACAGGTCTCCGCCGTGTATCAAAGCCCGGTCTCAGAATTTACAGTAATGCAGAAGATATGCCAAAGGTAATGAAGGGTCTTGGTATCGCTATCATTTCAACCTCAAAGGGTGTTATGACAGATCGTGAGGCAAGAAAGCAGCACATCGGCGGCGAGGTTCTCGCTTACATTTGGTAAGAGGAGGTGCGATAAATGTCTCGAATTGGAAGAAAACCTATAAATATTCCCGCCGGCGTTACAGCTTCAGTTGACAACGGCGTTATCACAGTTAAAGGTCCTAAGGGTACACTTGATTTCAAGTATAATCCTGCTATGACTGTTGAAATCAAGGGCGATGTAATCGAGGTTACACGTCCTAACGACGCAAAGGAAAACCGTTCACTTCACGGCCTTACAAGAACACTTATCCACAATATGGTTATCGGTGTTACAGAGGGTTATTCAAAGACTCTTGAGGTTAACGGCGTTGGTTACCGTGTTCAGAAGCAGGGTAACAAGTGCGTTATGAACCTTGGTTATTCACACCAGGTTATCGTTGAGGATACAGAGGACATCAAGATTGAAGTTCCCGATCCTAACAAAATCATCATCTCCGGCATTGATAAGCAAAAGGTTGGTCAGTTTGCTGCCGAAGTAAGAGAAAAGCGTCCTCCGGAGCCATATAAGGGCAAGGGTATTAAGTACGCTGATGAAGTTATCCGCCGCAAGGAAGGCAAGGCCGGTAAGGGCAAATAATTAAGGAGTGAATAATTAATGGTAAGCAGACCAGATACAAAAAAGGCACGCGCAAAACGCCATAAGAGAGTCCGCAGCAAGATCAGCGGTACAGCTTCTTGTCCTCGTCTTTGCGTATTCCGCTCCACAAGCAACATCTATGCTCAGATTATTGACGATGTAGCCGGTGTTACACTTGCTCAGGCTTCAAGCCTTGATAAGGAAATCACAGGCAATGGCGGAAACAAAGAGGCAGCTAAGGCTGTTGGCAAGCTCGTTGCTGAGCGTGCAAAAGAAAAGAATATCGTTGATGTTGTATTCGACAGAGGCGGTAACATATATCACGGCCGTGTTAAGGAATTGGCCGAAGGCGCCCGTGAGGGCGGCCTCAATTTCTAAGGATTGGAGGAATAACTTTGGCTAAAACAGTAGAAGTAACAGGCGAATTAAAAGAAAGAGTAGTTACTATTAACCGTGTTTCTAAAACAGTTAAAGGCGGTCGTATTTTCAAGTTTGCAGCTCTCGTAGTTGTAGGCGACGGTAACGGAACAGTTGGTTTCGGTATCGGTAAAGCAGGCGAAGTACCCGACGCTATCCGCAAGGGTATTGAGGATGCTAAGAAGAACCTCATGAAGGTTTCACTCAGAGGTACAACAATCCCTCACGAAGTAATCGGTGAGTTCGGTGCAGGCAGAGTTCTTATGAAGCCCGCAGCTCCCGGTACCGGTGTTATTGCCGGCGGTCCTGTTCGTGCCGTTGTTGAAGCAGTAGGTATCAAGGACATCAGAACAAAGGCTCTTCGTTCCAACAATCCCTGTAATGTAGTTAGAGCTACTCTTGCAGGTCTTGGCGCATTAAGAAATGCTGAAGAAGTTGCTGCAATCCGCGGTAAATCCGTTAAAGAAATTCTTTAATAGGGAGGTTGTAAATTATGACAATTAAGTTAGTAAAGAGTCTTATCGGCTCTAAGAAGGATCAGATTGCAACCGCCCACGCTCTCGGTCTTAAGAAAATCGGTGATGTTACAACTCAGCCCGATAACGCTCAGACTAAGGGTAAGGTAGCAAAAATCATCCACCTCGTAGAGGTTAGTGAAGCATAAGCAAGGAGGTGCGAACTAATGAAGTTACATGAACTTTCTCCTGTTGAGGGTTCTAAGAAGGACTCAAAGAGAATCGGCAGAGGTCACGGCTCAGGCTGGGGCAAAACTTCCGGTAAAGGTCATAAGGGCCAGAAGGCTCGTTCAGGCGGCAGCATCCGTCCCGGATTTGAGGGCGGTCAGATGCCTTTACAGCGTCGTATCCCTAAAAGAGGTTTCAACAATATTTTTGCTAAGACTGTAGCAGCTGTAAACCTCAGCACTTTGAACAGAAAGTTTGAAGACGGTGCGACAGTAGATATTGAGGCTCTTGTTAATGCAGGCGTTGTTAAGAACGGCTTTGATGCTGTTAAGGTTCTTGGCAATGGTAAGCTTGACAAAAAACTTACAGTAAAGGTTTCTGCTTTTTCCGAGTCAGCTAAAGCTGCAATTGAGGCTGCGGGCGGAAAGGCAGAGGTGATCTAAGTGTTTAAAACCATTAAAAATGCTTGGTCACTCCCCGATTTAAGAAAGAAAATTTTATTTACTCTCTTAATCATTGTTGTATTCAGAATCGGATCGGTTATTCAGGTTCCATTCCTGGATACTGCGGCTCTCAGAAGTGTTATGAACCCGGATGACTGGTCTAACACAATGCTTTCTTATATGAATACACTCTCAGGCGGTGCATTCTCCAACGCAACATTGTTTGCAATGGGTATCACCCCTTATATCAACAGCTCAATCATCATCCAGCTCCTCTGCGTTGCTATTCCTCCTCTGGAGAGATTGGCAAGAGAAGGCGAAGCCGGCAGACGCAAAATCAGTGCTATCACTCGTTATGTAACAGTCGGTCTCGGTATTATTCAGGGTACTGCATATTACTTCTATCTTCTCAACAGCAAGGTAACACTTTACAACAGCGGTTTTGAACTTTGGTTCTCTGCTATCGTAATCATCCTTGTTTTTACCGCAGGTACGGCGGTTATGATGTGGCTCGGTGAACAGATCAACAGCCACGGCATCGGAAACGGTATTTCCATTCTCCTTTTTGCAGGTATCGTTGCTCAGTTCCCACAGATTATCAACACACTCGGTCAGTACTGGAACCTTGCTGTTAACGGCAGCACACAGTTCTTCTTCCTCGTACCTCTCTGGGTAGTTCTCTTTGTTGCTGTCGTATGGATTATCACATTCATGCAGGACAGCGAAAGAAGAATCCCGATTCAGTATGCTAAGCGTGTTGTGGGCAGAAAGATGTACGGCGGTCAGTCAAGCCACCTTCCTATCAAGGTTGCTCTTGGCGGCGTTCTTCCAATCATCTTTGCAAGCTCAATTCTTTCAATTCCAAGTACAATCAACCTCTTCCTCAAGATTCCTGCAGGAGAAGGTTTCTGGGGTGCATTCTTTGCAGCATTCAGCACCACAGGCTGGCTGTATATGGTACTTTATTTCTTGTTCATTATAATGTTCGCTTATTTCTATACATCAATTCAGTACAACCCTGTTGAAATGGCTAACAATCTTAAAGCTAACAACGGCACAGTTCCCGGTATTCGTCCGGGTGCTCCGACAGCCGATTATATCAGAAAGATTTTGTCAAGAATCACATTAATCGGTGCAATGTTCCTTGCTGTTATCGCTATGATTCCGCTTATCTACGGCGCTGCTTCCGGAATGGGACAGATGTCAATCGGCGGTACATCAATCATCATCGTAGTTGGTGTAGCTCTTGAAACTGTTAAACAGCTCGAGTCACAAATGATGATGCGTCATTACAAAGGTTTTCTTGACTAATTGAGAAAAAAGGAGTATAATAGATGAACATTATCATGTTAGGTGCTCCGGGTGCAGGTAAAGGCACACAGGCTGCTGTACTTTGTGAACACTTTGGTATTCCCACAATTTCAACCGGAAACATGATCCGTGAAGCGCTGAAAAACGGCACTGAGATGGGCTTGAAGGCTAAATCCTTTATGGATGAAGGCAAGCTTGTTCCCGACGAAGTAGTAATTGGTATTGTAAAGGAAAGACTTTCTGCCGATGACTGCAAAAAGGGTTTCATTCTTGACGGCTTCCCAAGAACTATTCCTCAGGCTGAGGCTCTGGATAATATGGGTGTTGAGATTCAGCATGTCATCAACATCGACATTTCTGATGAAAAAATCATCAACCGTATGTCCGGACGCCGTGTTTGCGAAAATTGTGGCAGACCTTTCCACATTGTGACTTTAAAGCCCAAAAAGGAAGGTGTTTGTGACGATTGCGGCGGCACCCTTGTTCAGCGCAAGGACGACCACCCCGATACCGTGCTTGCTCGTCTCGAAACATATCACAAAGAGACTGAGCCCCTCGTTTCTTACTATGAGAAGCAGGGTAAGCTTGTTACTGTAAAAGGACAGGACGATGTAGAAGCTACTACAAAGGCTATCCTTGAAGGTATTGAGGCTTAATTCATGGTTGTAGTTAAGACAGCACGGGAACTTTCAAAAATGAAAGATGCCTGCAGAATTTCTGCCGAGGCATTGCGTGTTGCGGGAGAGGCTGTAAAGCCCGGCGTTACTACTTATGAAATAGATAACATTGTCCGCTCATACATCGAGAAACAGGGAGCAGTTCCCTCGTTTCTCGGTTACGGCGGCTTTCCTGCGAGTGCGTGCATTTCCGTTAACAATGTGGTTATCCATGGCATACCCAGTAAAGAACTCGTTTTAAAAGAGGGCGACATAGTAAGCGTGGATGTTGGCGCTTTCTACGGGGGATTTCACGGCGACAACGCCTTTACATTTCCCTGTGGCAAAATCAGTGCAGATGCACAGGCTTTGCTTGACGCCACAAGAGAGAGTCTGTATGAGGGAATTAAACAGGCTCTTGCCTTCAACCGTGTCGGTGACATAGGCAACGCTGTTCAGAAGTATGTCGAAGCTCGCAGTTACTCGGTGGTACGAGATTTTGTCGGCCACGGCGTAGGTGCGAAACTGCACGAAGACCCAAGCGTACCCAATTACGGCACTGCTCACAGAGGAGTGCGGCTTATTCCGGGTATGACTATTGCCATTGAACCCATGGTGAACCAGGGCAGGTGCAATGTGCGTGTTCTTGATGACAAATGGACTACCGTCACTGCTGACGGAAAGCTTTCAGCTCATTTTGAACATACTGTTGCAATAACTCCTGACGGACCTAAAATTATGACTTTGTGCGATTAAAGGTGATTTTATGAACACAGTAAAAGGCAGTATCGTAAAGGCTGTGGCAGGAAGGGAAAAGAACGGCTTTTTTGTTGTTCTCGACTGCGATTCCGTTTTTGCTTACATTGCAGACGGAAAGCGAAGAAAGGTTGAGAAGCCTAAAAAGAAAAAGCTTATTCATATTTCTCCTACAGGAACCGTGATAGAGGGTTCAATCAAGACCAATCCGCAGATAAGAAAAATTTTGAACAATTTTAGAAAGAGCGAGGGTTGACAATATGTCAAAACAGGATGTAATCGAAATTGAAGGTATTGTTAAGGAAGCTTTACCGAACGCACAGTTTAAGGTAGAGTTGCCGAACGGTCACGTGATATTAGCTGTTATTTCAGGCAAACTGAGAATGAACTTCATTCGCATATTGCCGGGTGATAAGGTAAAGGTGGAAATGTCCCCCTATGACCTGACAAGAGGCAGAATTACCTGGAGAACTAAATAATTCGGGTAAAAACACGACTTTTTAGAAAGGAATGATTATACATGAAAGTCAGACCTTCAGTAAAGAAAATGTGCGACAAGTGCAAAGTAATCAAAAGAAAAGGTAAGATTTTAGTTATTTGCGAAAACCCCAAGCATAAGCAGCGCCAGGGTTAATTTACCTAACGAAAACAAAACTATATTTTAGAATTTATATGGAGGTGCAACTATATGGCTCGTATAGCAGGTGTTGACTTACCGAGAGATAAAAGAGTTGAGATTGGTTTGACCTATATCTACGGTATCGGCCGTAAGACTGCAGACGACATTATTGCTGCAACAGGTGTTAATCCGGACACTCGTGTCAGAGATTTGACAGAAGAAGATATTGCAAAGCTCAGAGAATACATCGAGCATCACTGCCGCGTTGAAGGTGACCTTCGCCGTGACATCGCTTATGATATTAAAAGACTTATTGATATTGGTTGTTACCGTGGCGTTCGCCACAGAAAAGGACTTCCTGTAAGAGGTCAGCGTTCAAAGACTAACGCTCGTACTCGTAAGGGTCCCCGTAAAACCATGGCTAATAAGAAGAAGTAAGGAGGGCAAAGGACTATGGCAGCACCAAAGGGTGGTAAGAAGGTTATCCGCCGTCGCCGTGAACGCAAGCACATTGAAAAAGGCGCAGCGCATATCCAGTCTACATTTAACAACACAATTGTTACTATTTCCGATACACAGGGCAACGCTGTTTCGTGGGCAAGCGCAGGCGAGCTCGGTTTCAGAGGTTCAAAGAAGTCAACTCCGTTTGCCGCTCAGTCAGCAGCCGAAACAGCTGCAAAGGCAGCAATGGAACACGGCATGAAGTATGTTGAAGTATATGTAAAGGGTCCCGGTCAGGGTCGTGAAGCTGCAATCCGTGCATTGCAGACTGCAGGTCTTGAGGTAACAATGATTAAGGATGTTACTCCAATCCCGCACAACGGATGCCGTCCTCCAAAGAGAAGACGTGTATAGTATTTTAAAAGGAGGAAAATTCTACTATGGCTAAAAATATGCAGCCTATCGCTAAGCGTTGCAGAGCTCTTGGCATTTCACCCGCAGTTATGGGTTATTCCAAGAAGACTTCCAACAGAAATCCCGGCGGTAAGATGAGAAGAAAAAAGAGCGAATACAGCATGCAGCTCACTGAGAAGCAGAAGGTAAAATTTATCTACGGCATCATGGAGAAGCAGTTCAGAGCTTACTACGAAAAAGCTGAAAAAGCTGAGGGTAAGACAGGTGCTGTATTGCTTACACTTATTGAAAGAAGACTTGACAACGTTATCTTCAGACTCGGTCTTGCAGCTACAAGAAGAGAAGCAAGACAGCTTGTTAGTCACAGCCACTTTACCGTAAACGGTAAGAAGGTAAACATTCCTTCATACCTTGTTAAGGTTGGCGATGTAATCGAAGTTAAGGAGAAGAGCCGTTCAACTGCAAGATTCAAGGCAATCGCAGAGGGCGAAACATCTTCAATTGTAACACCAAAGTGGCTTGAGAAGAACGAAAACCTTCTCGGTGGCAAGGTTGTTGCAGCTCCCCAGAGAGAAGACATCGACTTTCCTGTTGAAGAACACCTCATCGTTGAGTTGTACTCCAAGTAATCTTATATTTCACAGGCAGATTACACACAGATGGGCTGCTTTTGCAGTCGCATAATGTTTAGGAGGATTCGCGAATGATAGAAATTGAAAAGCCAAGAATTGAAACCGAGGAATTAACCGAGGATGGAAAGTACGGCAAGTTTGTTGTTGAACCGCTCGAGCGTGGTTTCGGCAACACACTCGGCAACAGTTTGCGCCGTGTGCTGCTTTCCTCTCTTGAAGGCTGTGCTGTTACATCAATCAAGATTGACGGCGTTCTTCACGAATTTTCAACTATTCCCGGCGTAAAGGAAGACGTTACGGAAATTGTTCTTAATATGAAAAGTCTTGTTGCAAAGCTCCATGAAACAAGTCCCAAGGTTATAGAAATTGCAGCCGAGGGTCCCTGTGAGGTAAAGGCTGCCGACATCAAATGTGATGATGAGGTTGAAATTCTCAACCCTGAACTCCATATTGCTACACTCGGTGAGGGTGCTAAGCTCAATATGGAAATCACAGTTGACAAGGGCAGAGGATATATTCCTTCAGAGCGCAACAAGCAGTTAAGCGGCAACAATGTTATTGGCGTTTTGCCGATTGATTCAATTTATACTCCCGTGTTAAAGGTAAACTATACAGTTGATAACACTCGTGTAGGTCAGATTACTGACTATGACAAGCTCACTTTGGATGTTTGGACAAACGGAGTTATCAATGCTCAGGAGGCTGTTTCTCTTGCAGCAAAGGTTCTTACCGAACACCTTAACCTTTTCGTTAACCTTTCCGACAAAGCTTCAAGTGCTGAAGTTATGGTTGAGAAGGATGACAAGGGCAAGGAAAAGATTCTTGAAATGACAATTGAAGATCTTGATCTTTCAGTTCGTTCTTTCAACTGCCTCAAGCGTGCAGGCATTAACACGGTAGAGGATTTGATCAACAAGTCCGAAGAGGATATGATGAAAGTGCGTAACCTCGGTAGAAAATCTCTCGAGGAAGTTGTACAGAAGCTCAATTCTCTCGGTTTTAGTCTTCAGAAGGAAGACGAATAACTTCCCAAAGTCTTTGACAGGCTATTCTGTCAAATTCTTACCAACAAACTCAACGGTAAAGGAGTGAAAGAAATGCCAGGTACAAGAAAATTAGGAAGAACTACTGCACAGAGAACTGCAATGCTTCGTGCTATGGTTACTTTCCTTTTGGAAAACGGCAAAATTGAAACAACTCTTACTCGTGCCAAGGAAGTTCAGGCTATGGCAGAGAAGATGATTACTACAGCTAAAGAAGATACTCTTCACAACAGACGCCTTGTTTTGGCTTTTGTTACTAAGGAAGATGTTACAAGCAAGCTCTTTAAGGAAATTGCTCCAAAATACAGCGATAGAAACGGTGGCTATACAAGAGTTACTAAAATCGGTCCCCGTCGTGGTGACGCCGCTGAAATGGCAATTATCGAGCTCGTTTAATTCTTTTTAAGTTAATACAAGTTCAATTTGACTCCCGACTTTTTAGTCGGGAGTTTTTTGCGTTTGTTTCAAAATGTAGGCTCTTTTGCTACCCCGACTTTTATTATAGAGTTACAAAAAGTTCATTAGCAGGCGAACACGGTTCGACGCTGTATTGAAATTGTATGAACAACCACAATAACACGCTCGGGCATAAATGCTTTTTATTTATCAAACTGTATTCACGAACAGGAAACGGGGGTGCGCCGTGCTTTTATACAAAACAAGACAGGCTGTGAAGAACGAAGTCTTAAACTTCATTTCTTCACAGCCTCATTTTACTGTTTTAAAAGCAATTCAATTTTTAGTTGGCAACCTAATCTTTATAAGATGAGCTGAGCTTAAAACCGCTCGCAGGCTTACCCTTTTTGTCGATAAGGTTCTTACTGTCGCTTGCTCTGCAGGCAACTTCCCAGTGATAACTTGGTGATGTTGAGCCGCCGCCTTTAACTTCATATACTACGGTCATAAACGCACCGCCGTTTGTGTAGTCATAACCGTCACCGATGTTGACGCCGCTTAAAGAAATCTCTCCGGCAATCTTTATGTTGAGCATAGCTCCGTTTTTGGCGGGTTCAGACATTTTTGCACTTTTGCAGGTAAGCTTTGATGAATCATATTTGATCGTTGCCTGATAGTTTTCGAGAACTGCCGGTGTTTTCAAATTGTATGTGCATACAATTGTGTCACCGACATTGAATGTTTTTCCGCCGATTTTAAGTGACTTGCTGTTGCTGTCATCAGATTTTGATGAATCCGACTTTGAAGATGAACTGTTATTATTTTTGTTGCTGTTGTTATTATTATTCTTGTTGTTATTTGTTTTGCCTGAGTCTGTTTTTGAAGAACTGTTGTTAGTAGTTTTGCTTGTTTCACTCTTTTCAATAACGGAACTCTGCTGACTGTTTGAATTTTTGCCCGAAGAACTGCCGCCTGAGTTTTTGGAGTTATTGCCTGAATCGCCTGACTTGTTGTTGCCGCCGGCGTTATTGTTTACAGGCACAGCTTTTGTTTCTTGAACATATTCAGTGTTGCCCTGAGCGTCTGTTACAACCTCGGTGTATGTTTCAATTTTTGTTTCAATCTGAGTATCTATGCGTGTTTCGTGTACAATCTTTGTTGTTTTCTGTTCATCCGAATTTTCTCCGCAACCACTCATAACGCTTGCAGCCATAGTTGAAAAAGCTACAAGTGATGCAAGTGCCGCAATAAGACAATAGTTTTTCTTTTTGCCGTAATTACGCATTATGCCACTTCCTTAATGTGATTTAAAATTTCGGTAAGTGTTACCGTATCTTTACCATAATATTATATCAAATTAATCAACGAAAATAAAGAAATTTCGCAAAATTGTACCGTTATATATTGAAAAATTGCTTGTATTAATTTTATGCAAATGGTACAATAATTCTGACGGATGTGATTAACAAGTGAACTTTTTGTGAATATATCTAAAAGTTCCTTATTGATATAATTTTTTAGGAGTGATTATAGTGAGGACAACAAAAAAGGCGCTTTCAATTGTACTTGCTGGTTTGATGACCGTTGGCGGTATGTCGGTATTTTCTGTTTCTGCCGCTCAAACATCAACACCGACTCTTTCATTTAAAACTCAGAATGCACTTTATGCACACGCAGTAAGCGGTTCTGACGATTCTGATGCATGGGTTGCATGGCAATGTGAACACAACGAGGATATGGAGGAATTGAATACTAATAGGAAGTATTTCTTCCTTCCAAGCAGTGTTTCGTCAACAAGTGTTGAGCTTTATAACGCATATTCAAAAAGCGTTACGGTTAATAATGTAACCATACCTTCAGGTGAGTCGAGGGAGGTTTCGTACACAATTGATAAGGCAGGCAATGTTACTGCCGACGGAAAAACCTACTCCCTCACATTCTTAAAGTCCTCTGCCGAGTCTGCAATCTATGTGAACAACAGCAATGCTGACGGCAACGGCAAAGAACTTATCTCTTATCTTAACGAGGATAAGAGCAACTATTCCTCTGCAACAGGCGCTATTGTTGATAAGAACGGCAAGATTGATAATACCTCAATCAAAAAAATCAAGGGCAGAGGCAACTCAACATGGGGCAAGGCTAAGAAGCCTTACAACATCACATATTCCGATAAGGTTTCAATCGGCGGTATGTCAAAGGGCAAAAAGTTTTCTCTCCTTGCAAACTATCAGGATGATTCACTCACAAGAAACCGTTTTCTTTATGACCTTGCAGATGCAGTAGGAACTCCATATGCTTCGGATTCAAGATATGTTGATTTCTACTCAGACGGTTTTTACTGGGGTTCATATCAGATGACCGAAAAAATTGAGGTGGGTAAGAGTGCCCTTGTCAACGATATTGACGATACTGCATACCTTGACGCTAACGGCAATGTAAACAAGGATTTCCCGTTCCTTTGTGAAGTTGATTCCGGTGCTGTAGACGGTGAAGATTACTATGTAAAATGTGATGACGGTATCAAGGTTACAATTAAAGCTCCTGAGCTTTCGGAAGGCGACAAGGGCTATAATGAAGTTAAGAACTATGTCCGTGAAAAGTATAACGCTTTCCACAATGCCGCAAAAAACACCGCTTCCGACCTTTCACAGTATGCAGATGTCGATTCCTGCGCAAAGCTGTGGCTTATAAATGAACTCGGTAAAAACTGGGATTCAGGTGTTTCAAGCGTTTACTTTGTTTATAAGCAGGATTCTGACGGTAACTATAAGTTCTTCGGCTCACCTGTATGGGACTACGATAATGCGCTCGGTAATGCTGCAGGCAGTGCTTGGGATCTTCAGAACTTCGGTGTTAAGGATTACACACAGTATTCAGGCTGGTGGTGCAGATTTAAGGACAGACAGAAACGCTCCCAGAACAGCAGTAATATCATTAACAATATTTCAAGAAACACTCAGATTAATAAAGCTGCCGTAAATATCTGGTTTGAGCAGTTTGTTCCTGCAATTAACTATTTTGCAGGCAAGACCGCATCTTACAGGGGCTCTGACGAATTCTATTCAAAAACACAGTATTTTGACCTTATCAAGGACAGCGGTGAGATGAACTACAAAAGCGGCTGGAATATAAGAACGAGCAGTTGGATTTGTGACCACACATCAATGAACAAGGCTGACTTTGATATGACAACAGGTACATATACCGTAAGTAACACTAAGACAAGCTACAATCAGGGCAGTTTTACGGATATGTATAATTATGCGGCTGATTGGATGACAAGCCGTGCGGCATGGATCAGCAGTAAGTGGTTTAGCGAGTACACTCCTTCCGCTAAAATCGGTGATGTTGACGGCGACGGCGAAGTTACTGTAATGGACGCAACCCTTGTGCAGAAGTACATTGTAAGTCTTGAAACGCTCACAGACAGTCAACTCAATGTTGCCGATGTAAACGGTGACGGTGAAATCACCGTTCTTGACGCAACACAAATTCAGAAGATTGTCGTAAATCTTGTATAATTCAAGCACAGAATCGGGCAGGAAACTGCCCGATTTTTTGTTATTGTTTTGAAAATTTTTGTACAAGCCACAGAATGTGAAATTTTACAAATCAAAGATTGAAATTGTGTTGTGAATAATATATAATGAATGTAATCAAAATTTTTACACAGATTTATACATATGCACAATAACAGAATATAAGCATTTTAAAAGGACGGAGAAATTATGAGAAAGACTAAGATAGTTTGTACCATCGGCCCTGCCTGCGATTCAAAAGAAATGATGCGTAAAATGATTGATGCAGGTATGAATGTTGCCAGAATCAATATGTCGCACGGTGTTTATGACCGGCTTGAGGTTACAATCAAAAACCTTAAAGAGGCAATTGCAGAGAGCGGTCAAAATGTTGCAATTCTGCTCGATACAAAGGGTCCTGAGGTCAGAGTCGGCACATTCAAGGACGGTTCTGTTGAGCTTGTCGAGGGTGCAGAGTTCAGTCTTTTTAAAAACAAAGATGAGGGCGACGAAACAGGTGTAAGCCTTTCGTTTCCTAAGCTTGTTGATATTTTTGAATCCGAGGGTCAGAAGGCAATCGGCAGAGAGCTTTTGCTTGATGACGGTATTATCTCGCTTGTCGTTAAGTCGGTAAATCCCGAGTCAATCGTTTGTACCGTAAACAAGGGCGGTGTGCTTAAAAACCGCAAGAGCATCAACATTCCGGGCTACTTCATCAATATGCCGTATGTAAGCGCTCAGGACAGAAAGGACATTGAGTTCGGTCTTAACCATGGTGCAACGGTTGTTGCCGCATCATTTGTCCGCAATCACGATGATGTCAGAACTCTTCGTGACTTTATTGACAGCCTCGGCTATGAATATGTTGAAATTATCGCAAAGATTGAAAATCAGAGCGGTGTTGACGATATGGACGCAATCATTGATTACGCAGACGGTATTATGGTTGCCCGAGGAGATATGGGTGTTGAAATTCCGTTTATCAAGCTGCCTGAAATTCAGAAAACAATCATAAGAAAGGTTGTTTCAAGAGGTAAGTATGTAATCACTGCAACCCAGATGCTTGAGAGTATGACAACGGCTCCCCGTCCTACAAGAGCCGAAATCAGCGATGTTGCCAATGCAGTTTATGACGGCACAAGCGCAGTAATGCTTTCGGCAGAATCCGCCGCAGGTAAGTACCCGATTGAAAGCGTAAAGGCACTTGACGCAATTTGTTCGGAGGCTGAGGAAAACGGTGAATTTACCGCACTTCATGAGTATGTGGAAGAACACGGAATGAAGGACACTAACCCAATCAGATCAAGTATCTGTAAAGCTGCAAAGAATATTGCGCAGGCAGTAGGCGCAAAGGCTATTATTGTTGAAAGTGCAACAGGTCGAGTTGCAAGAGCGATGGTTCATTACAGACCTGATTGTCCCGTTATTGCAGTTGCAACATCACAGCTTGTATGCAGAAAGCTCTGTCTTAACTGGGGTGTTATGGCTGTCATGGGCGAAGAAAAACGCACATCTGATTCAATCACGAAACAGGCTATGGAAAAGGCTCTCAGCACAGGCGTTGTCAAAAAAGGAGACACGGTTGTTGTGCTTTCGTCAAACAAAACCTGCCCGACTTCAAGCACAGATTCACTTAATGTAAGGATTCTTTAATATGAAAAATATAGTTTTAATCGGAATGCCTGGATCGGGCAAAAGCACAGTCGGTGTGTTGCTTGCCAAGGCGCTGGGTTATTCCTTTGTTGATGTAGATTTGATAATCTGCAAAGAGGCAGGAAAGCCGTTGCAGGAGATTCTTGATAATGAAGGTCTTGACTTTTTCCTCCACCTTGAGGGAAGAATCGGTGCAGAGCTTGACTATGACAAGACCGTTATCGCAACAGGCGGTTCAATGGTTCTCAGCGAAAATGCCATGGAAAACCTCAGAAAAAACGGCAAGGTCGTTTTCATTGATGTTGACCTCGATGAAATCAAGCGCAGAGTTACAAATATCAAAACAAGAGGCATTGCATTCGGTAAGGGTGAAACTCTTGATGATGTGTACAGAGTGCGTTATCCGCTCTATAAAAAGTATGCCGATATCACGGTGTCAATGGAGCTGAGCAGTATCGAAACCACGGTTGATGCAATTGTTGAAAAGCTGAAGCTTGAAAAACAGAATTAAATAAAAAGTAAAAGCGTCCGTTATTCGGGCGCTTTTGTTGTTAAATATGAAAATTTTTATGAATATAAATATGCAGGGGTTCATTGAACGCCGCATTCGGAAAATCGGGGTGCTAAACCGACATTTTGTCCCGAATGGCGGTGAGGATTTTCTTTTCCCGCCGACTGATTTGAACCTGCGTCATGGAAAGAATTTTGGCGGTTTGAGTTTGTGTTTTGCTCCGATAGTACCGCAGTTGAATGATTTTTCGGTCGGTTTCGCATAGGGATTTTACCGCCTGTTCAAGCGACAATCGTTCCGAGATTTCGTCCTGAATATCATCTGTCGGGACATCAAGCTGTGGGTTGCCCTCGCTGTCATATTCGGCAGTCAGGGAGAGAGGAACTCTTGTGCTGTTGAGTGCGTCAATGATTTTTTCCTCGCTTGTATCAAGCCTTTCGGCAAGCTCGCTCACGGTGAGTTCTCTGCCGTTTTTCAGCTTGCTTTCATTGTTAAGCCTTGATATTGCAAGTGAAAGCTCCTTTAATGTGCGACTGACCCTGATTGCACCGCCGTCACGGAAAAGTCGCTTAATTTCGCCCATAATTACAGGAAAGGCATAGGTTGAAAACTGCAGGTTACGGCTTTCATCAAAGTTATTAATCGCCTTTGCGAGTCCGAGACAACCAGATGCAAAAAGTTCTTCGTACTCTATTCCTTTGCCTGAAAATCGTTTGCAACAGGCATGGACAAGTCCCATATTTTTGTCGGCAAGTTTATTTTTATCGGTCATTTTCCGAACCTATAATTTTTTCAAGAGTTACGGTTGTTCCGCTGTCGGGCTTTGAACGGACACGCACCTTGTCGCAAAAGCTCTGCATAACTGCAAAGCCGAGTCCTGCCCTGTCCTCCTCGGGAGCGGTTGTAAACAACGGTTCCATTGCCTTTTTAATATCGGAAATTCCGCAGCCTTTGTCACGGATTGTAATTATCACCTTGTTTTCGGAGGTGATTTTTCCGTTTATGTAAATCGTTCCGCTTTGGTGGCGGTAGCCGTGAACAATGCAGTTTGTCACAGCCTCGGACACAGCAGTTTTTAGGTCGCTGAGTTCGTTCACGGTAGGATCAAGGCTCATTACAAATGCCGACACAACGCACCGTGCAAAAGCCTCATTACAGCTTTTTGACGGCACGCAAAGTTTCATTTCATTTACTGTTTTCATCTCAACACCCCCAAACTTTCAAGTCCCGACATTGAAAAAAGCCTGTACAACCTGTCGGGAATATTAATCACACGCAATGCTCCGCCGACAAGCTTCATCTGGCGGTATCGCCCCATTACAAGACCTATGCCCGATGAGTCCATAAACGATACTTTTGAAAAATCAAGGCACAAAAGTTTCGGTTTGTTTGTCTGCACGGCGGCGTCAATTTTTGTGCGTATTCCTGCCGCCGAATCGTGGTCAATTTCGCCGTCAATGTATGCCGTGAGAATATTATTTTTAAATTCTGTTTTCAGCAATTTTATCAGTCCTTCTAAAAAATAAGAGCTCCGCACCTGTTATCTTAATGATAATAAGTGCGGAGCAAAAAATTTGTTTTATTCTGTTGTAACGAAAAATTTACTTTTCGGCTGATTCGTTTTCAGCCTTAATTTTATTGATGATATACGGACGGATTTCGCCTGCAAGGTAGAGCGAACCGCAGATTACAACTGCACAATCGGTCTTTTCAGCCTGTTCAAAAGCCATATCAAATGCGTGTTCGGCACTTTCAAAGGTTACCGTATCGTCAACAAATTTCGCATATTTCTGCATAAGCTTTGCAGGGTGCATTGCCCTTGGATTGTGAACGGGAACTGTGTAAACTCTGTCAAAAACTCCGTCAAGCAGTTTTACCGAAGTGCTGACATCCTTGTCGGCAAGCATACCCGTGATTGCAATTATATACTTATTCGGAAGGAATTTTTGGATTGCCGATTTAAGCGCCTCAATTCCGTTAGGATTGTGAGCACCGTCAAGCAGAACAATCGGCTTTTCACTCAACAGCTCAAGTCTTGCAGGGTTGACAGCCTTTGCAAAACCGTTTGCAATCTGCTCATCTGTTATTGAAATCAGTGAATTGCAACGGAGCATATCAAGTGCCGCAAGTGCGGTTTTTGCATTTTCAAGCTGATGATCACCCGAAAGCGGAAGATCAATTTCAACACCGTTAAACATAAAGCGACTGCCCTTTAAGGTGGTTTCGATGACATCAATATTAACGCTCTCGCTCGTTGCAAGCGGAATTTTCTTTTCTCTTGCAGTTGATTCAATAACCTTCATTGCACGGATATCCTGCTTTGAAGTAACCGCCATTGAGTCGGGCTTGAAGATTCCGCATTTTTGCTGTGCAATTTTTTCAATTGTATCGCCGAGAATTGCCGTGTGGTCAAGTCCGATTGTGGTGATAACGGCACAAAGCGGTGATTTTATAGTATTGGTGCAGTCGAGCAGACCACCCATTCCTGTTTCAAGAACAACAATGTCACAATCTGCATTTGCATGTATATAAAATTGAAGAGCGTTGACATACTCAAATTCTGTGATGATTGCGCCCTCTTCACGCAGTTGCTCGATAATAGGGAAAGTTTTTTCAACCGCATCCGTGAGAACGGACTCGCTCACCATACAATTGTTTATTTGTATCCTCTCACGAAAATCCGTGATATACGGTGAAATGAACAAGCCTGTTTTGTAGCCTGCCGCAACAAGTGCGGATGAAAGCATAGCACAAACCGAGCCTTTGCCGTTCGTACCTGCAATGTGTATAAATTTCAGCCTGTCCTGCGGATTTCCGAGCCTGTCAAGCAAAATTCTCATTCGGTCAAGTCCCGGACGAGAACCGAATGTCAAAAGTGAATGAATTTTTTCAACAGCGTTTTCGTATGTCATTTACAACAGCTCCCTGTAAATCTCATTTTTCTTAAAGCCTGTTATACTTGCCGCCTCTTTTGCCGCCTCGGTGGGCTTTGCACCGTTTTCAATCAGCTTGCGGGCGGTTTCAACCGCAAATTCAAGGGTGTATTCTTCGGATTTTTCCTCTTGCTTTTTGCCCTCAAGCACAAGCACAAATTCGCCCTTCAGACTGCCGTCTGCATAATTTTCCGCAGCATATTTTGTTGTGGTGCGGATTACTTCTTCGTGGACTTTGGTGAGTTCTCGAACGATTGAAAGCTTTCTGTCACCGAAAAAGCTGTACAAATCTCGAAGAGTTTGCGGAAGCTTGTGTGGTGCTTCGTAGAAAATCATTGTTCTGTGTTCGTTTTTCAGACTGTCAAGATGCTCGTTGCGGCTCTTTTTGTTCACGCTCAAAAAGCCTTCAAATGTGAATCTGCCTGTTTCAAGTCCCGAAACCGCAAGTGCGGAAATCACGGCACTCGGACCGGGAATCACCACGGTTTTTATTCCACGCTCCTCGCAGAGCTTTATCAAATCTTCACCCGGATCGGAAATACACGGCATTCCGGCGTCCGTTACAATTGCACAATTTTCGCCCTGTTCAATTCTGTTGCAGATGATTTCGCCACGCTCACGCTTGTTGTGTTCAAAATAGCTCACCATAGGCTTTTTTATACCGAAATGATTCAAGAGCTTAAGCGTTACCCTTGTGTCCTCTGCCGCAATGAAATCAACCGATTCGAGGGTTTCTGCGGCTCTCGGTGAAAAATCTCCGAGGTTGCCGATCGGCGTTCCCGTTACATATAAAATTCCGCTCAATTTATATAGTCCTCCTTGTAACTGCCGTAGATGTTCAGCATTTCTTCAGAAAAGTTTCCGCTTTCGTCCTCAATAAACAGGGTTGGCATAACCTCAAGAAATCCCCTTTTGCCGCCCCTTCTGCCTTCAAGCAAAAAGAGCTTCGGGGCTTTTGACTTTCGCTGTTGAACAAGCCTTAATTTTTTCGGCTCAACCGAATATTTACGCATTGCCTCCATTGCATCGGCAAGCCTTTCGGGGCGCTGACAAATGCAGAGCCGTCCTCCAAACTGCAAAAGCGACGAACCGCAACGGCACACATCGTCAAGCGTACATTCGGATTCGTGCCTTGCAACAAGCTTTGCGTTCTCGGGATTTGTAATTCCGCCTCCGCTGATTTTGTAGGGCGGATTGCAGGCAACAAGGTCAAACGAGCCGAGCGGCAATGCACCGTCAAGCTTGTTTAAGTCCGAGTTTACAATTCTGATTTTGTCCTGAAGATTGTTGTATTCAAGACTTTGTGAAAACAGCTTGCAGGCATTCTCCTGTATTTCTACCGCCGTGATATCAAGGCGGTTGTTGTTTTTGTACCACAAAAGCGGAATAGTTCCGCATCCCGTGCCGAGGTCAACACATTTTTTTGCACCGATTTGCTTTGAAAAATCGGCAAGTAAAATTGTGTCCGTTGAAAAACGGTAGCTGTCTGACACATATATTTTAATACCGCTGCCAAGCGGTTCAAGATGTTTATTGTTCATTGGTATTCCCCTGAAAACAGTAATTAAAAAGCGGCAAGGAAATCCCTGCCGCCTGTCTTTGTGGATTAACCCTTAATCAGCCTTCCTGTGGAGCGCCGACGGGGCAAACTTCAGCACATGAACCGCAATCAACACAAGCGTCTGCATTGATTTCATACTTGCCGTCGCCTTCTGAAATAGCGTCGCAAGGGCAGTTGTCTGCACAAGCACCACACATGATGCAATCGTCACTGATAGTATATGCCATAGGGAAATACCTCCTTCATGAATTTCACCTTTATTGTAACATAAATTTTGAAAAAAGCAACCTTTTGGAAAGAATTTTATATTTTAAACTGAAAACAGTTCTTTTTTACTGCAACTTGACGAACGCTGTACACATTACAAAAAAATTATTCAAGTCCCTTGAATTTTTCCATTTCCTTTTTGTCAAGCTTGATGTAGCCGTCCTTAACAAGCTTGCATTGCTTGACTGTGAATGATTTCGGAGCGGCGTATTCGGGAGTGTTGTTGAGCTTAACCTTTAAAGTTCCTGCAATCAGGTTGTTTTCAACAACAAGCCCTCTGCCTTCGGGAGTATTTACAATTGCTCCTACCTTTGGAGTGTGTTTAAGAAGGTCTGTGTATGCCTCCTGTTCATATTTAAGACAGCACATAAGTCTGCCGCAGGTTCCCGAAATTTTAACGGGAGAGAGTGACAGGCCCTGCTCCTTTGCCATTTTGATTGAAACGGGCTGGAACTCGCCCATAAAGCTTGCACAGCAGAACGGCTTACCGCAGATGCCAAGTCCTCCGAGCATTTTTGCCTCATCACGCACGCCAATCTGGCGAAGTTCAATTCTTGTTCTGAATACACTTGCAAGGTCTTTTACAAGTGCACGGAAGTCAACTCGTCCGTCAGCCGTAAAGTAGAAAAGAATTTTGCTGTTGTCAAATGTGTATTCAACATTTACAAGCTTCATTTCAAGCTTGTGGTTGGCAATTTTCTGTTCACAGATTCTGTATGCTTCCTTTTCTTTGAGTTTGTTTTCCGCAAGGTGATTCAGGTCTTTTTCGGTTGCAATTCTGATTAACGGCTTGAGCGGATGCGAAATCTCCGCATCGTCAACGGTCTTGTTCGGAGTTGCAACCTCTCCGCACTCAAGACCTCTTGCCGTTTCAACAATTACCCTGTCGCCTGTGTTAAGCTTATTGTCAAGCGGATCAAAGTAATACACTTTGCCGACTTCTTTAAATCGTACTCCGATTATCTCTGCCATGAAATCCTCCTGTATTCTCCGCACAGCCAAGTTGTGAGGAGATTTATATTTATGTGTTTCGGTATTTTCAGTTTTGCGTTCTCGGTAAGCTCAATCATAGAAATCAGCTTTGCCCGAGTAAATCGTCTTGCAAGCTCCCCGGCACATTCCTCGTCAAAAACCGCATCCGCTCCGACGCTTTTTGCCATTCCGTCACGCAGAATCAGCTTTACGACAAGCAGAATTTCGTCTGCAAGGTTTTTGTCGCTGAGGGCATAGAGTGCCTGCATAAGGTTGTACTCCCGTGTCGATAAAATTCCTTTTACAATTTTCTTTGCGCCTGCAACCGCATCCTCACTGAAAACATCTTTTGTTTTCAGACGGAATACACTTGAACGGGAGAGAATTGTCGGGAGCAGTTTCTTGGAGTTTTCGCAGAGCATAATGAAATATACATTCTGCGGAGGTTCTTCAAGAAGTTTCAAAAACGAGTTTTGAACGATGTCCGAAAGCCTTGTGTCGGCAAAAGGAAAGATATACACCTTTGCATCTGCCTCATTCGGCTTTATGACAGAGTCACCGATTATCTCTCTCATCTGCTCAATTGAATTTTGTTTTCTGTCATTTGGAAGTTCAACATATTTAATGTCGGCGTGTGCCTTATTCTTTGCCTTGTGACATTGCTCACAATGACCGCAAGGCTTTACTGGTTCGGTACACACCGCATACATTGACAGAAACACGGCAAGGTTCATCGCCTTTTCGCTGTCCCTGCTTTCTATTACAACAGCGTGGGGAACTCTGCCTTGAATATCAAGGGTGTTGAAGGTTTGTTTTATATTGTCGTCAAAATCAAAACCGTCAAAATTCAAAATCCCACCTCCGCTTATTTATCACATTTAATTATATCATTTTATTTTTGCAATTTCCACAATTATTTTAAGGATACGGTATTGGTAACAATTTCGCCCTTGTCGGTGATGTCGATAATGCCGTAGGACGCATAGTAACCGTGGCATGAACCGGGGTTCATAATATACAGACCGTCCTCATAGAGTGTGAGAGGCATATGTGTATGACCAAAGAGGAGAATATCCGCTCCTGCTTCTCTTGCGGCGGAGGTAATGCGGTAAAGTCCCGATTTTGCGTCATAGAGATGTCCGTGTGTTACAAAGATGGTTTTACCGCAGGCTTTAAAAATCTCCTTTGACGGAAAAAAGCTGTTCCAATCGCAGTTGCCCCTTACGGCAACAATCATCTTGTCTTTGTAATTATCTTTTAAAAACCGCTGTTGTTCTTCACCGTCACCGCAATGAACAATTATTTCCGCCTTGCGCTGTGCGTCAACGGCTTTGATAAGACTGCGAAGATCTCCGTGAGTGTCCGAAACTACCAAAATACGCATTGAAAATTCTCCGTTCTAAAAATAAAATTTCCGCATAGTATATGTTGAGGTGTTGGTATGTCTGATAATAAAAAAGTTAATAAACTGCTCGGTGAGGTATCGAAAAAGTACGGTATCTCTAAGGAACAGCTTGAAAGTGCCGCACAAAGCGGTAACATAGAAAATCTTTTGAAAAATACAAATCCGAATCAATCAAAGCAGATTGAGAGCGTTCTGTCGGATCCCGAAAAAACAAAGAAACTTTTGCAAAGTCCTCAGGCTCAGGCGCTGATGAAACTGCTCGGCGGTGAATGATATGTCTGATTTACAGGATAAGCTCAATCAGATTTTGCAGAACCCCGAGGCAATGAAACAGGTGCAAAGTCTTGGAGCACAGCTTGGTCTGACAGGTGAGCAAAAACAACCGCCAAAGCCGAAACCGCCCGAAAATAACCTTATGTCAGTGCTGGGCGGTGACGACACAATCGGCACAATTGCCAAATTTGCACCGCTTTTAAGCTCGCTGAACAACAGCGATGACACCACCCGACTGCTTGATTCGCTCAGACCGTTTCTTTCACACGAACGGCAGGAAAAACTTGACAAAGCCGAAAAGATGCTGAAATTATTCCGCCTTATGCCGTTACTGCGTGAAAACGGATTGTTCTGACAGGAGGTGATTTTTTGCCGAGTTTTGAAGAGGAGGCTTTTAACCGAGCGCAGCAGATGCACCGAAAGCCGCAATTCAATCGTGAAGCACCAAGAAGAGAAGTTCCGAAACAACCCGAAAAGCAGGAAGAACCAAAGTCCGAAATTCCCGAACCGCCCGTTGTGAAAAAGGACGACGGTCTTTTGAATCTGATGTTCAAAAACAAGGAACAGAGCCTAATTCTTTTGCTTGTGATACTGCTTATGGAGGAAAACACCGATCCGTCAGTTCTGCTTGCGCTGATGTATCTTCTGATGTGATTATCTGATTTGTCCGTTTCCTCTGATGATATATTTTGAGCTTGTAAGCTCGTTAAGTCCCATAGGTCCTCTTGCGTGGAGCTTCTGTGTTGAAATTCCGATTTCTGCACCGAGTCCGAATTCTCCGCCGTCGGTAAAGCGAGTTGATGCGTTTACATAAACCGCCGCAGAATCAATTCGTGCCGTGAACTCATTTGCACTGTTGTAGTCGCTTGTCACAATGCATTCGCTGTGACCTGTACTGTACTTCTGAATGTGAGCAATTGCGTCATCAAGGCTGTCAACAACCTTTACGGCAATGATGTAATCGAGAAATTCGATTCTATAATCTTCTTCCGTTGCAGTAACAACGCAGTCGCCGAGAATCTGTTTTGTTCTGTCACAGCCTCTGATTTCAACATTCTTTTTATCAAGCTCTGCTTTGATTACAGGCAGAGCTTTTTCTGCGATATCCTTGTGTACAAGCAATGTTTCAAGCGCATTGCATACAGATGGGCGAGAGGTTTTGCCGTTGAAAACAATATTCTTCGCCATTTCAATATCTGCACTCTTGTCAACATAGATATGGCAGTTACCCACGCCTGTTTCGATAACGGGAACCTTTGCATTTTCAACAACGCTTTTGATAAGTCCTGCACCGCCACGGGGAATGAGTACATCGAGATAATCGGAAAGCTGCATAAGCTCTGTTGCGCTCTGTCTTGTTGTGTCCTCAACAAGTGCTACGCAGTCACGGGGAAATCCTGCCTTTTCGAGTGCGTCACGCATAACCCTTGCGATTGCCATATTTGAATGAAAAGCCTCTTTACCGCCACGAAGAATTACGGCACTGCCTGCTTTAAGGCAAAGAGCCGCCGCATCGGAAGTTACATTAGGTCTTGCCTCAAAGATGATTCCGATAACACCCATCGGAACTGTTACCTTTTCAATCTGCAAGCCGTTTTTGAGGGTTCTGCCGTCAAGAACTCTTCCCACGGGATCGGGCAAAGCCGCAACCTGTCTTACCCCGTCAGACATACCGTTGATTCTCTCCTCCGACAATCTGAGTCTGTCGAGAAGTGATGCCGTAAGACCGCTTTTTTCGCCGTTCTCAAGGTCAATTTTGTTAGCTGCAAGAATTTCTTCGCAGTTTTCGCAGAGTGCGTCTGCAATTGCACCGAGGGCAATGTCCTTTTTTGAACCGGCTGTCATAAGAAATCTTGACGCATCTTTTGCCTTTGCGCCCATTTGTTCAAGTGTAGTCATAATTTTCCTCCGATTATTTAACAGGTAAAAATTTTGTTCCGATTTTGTTTCCGTCAATTACTTCATAAAGATTTTCGGGATTTGAGCCGTTGATAACGCTGACCTCAACACCTCGTTTTGTGGCATAATCAGCCGCCTGAAGCTTTGTAATCATACCGCCTGTGCCACGGTTTGAGCCTGTGCCTGCCGCCATTTCAAAAATTTCCGCATTGATTTTTTCGATAATATCAAGCTTTTTGGCATTTGGATTTGTTCGTGGGTTTGAATCGTACAGACCGTCAATATCCGTAAGAATAATGAGTCTGTCTGCGGCAACAAGTCCTGCAACAATTGCGGAAAGCATATCGTTATCACCGAAATTGTTGCCCTCAAGCTCATCAATCGTAACGGTATCGTTTTCGTTGATTACGGGGATAATGTTCATTCTGAGAAGCTCGTCAATTGTGTTGATAACATTCTGCCTTTTCTGCTCTGTTTCAACAGCGTGACGGGTAAGCAGCAGCTGAGCAACAGAGTGGTTGTACTCGCCGAAAAGTTTGTCATACATAAACATAAGCTCACACTGACCGATTGCGGCAAGAGCCTGTTTTTTCTTGGTTTCGGTAGGTCGCTTGTCAAGACCTGCCTTGCCCATTCCTACAGCAATAGCACCCGAAGAAACGAAGATAACCTGTTCTCCGCGGTTCTGCAAATCAGAAAGCACCTTGCAAAGCTGTTCAACTCTTCTGTAATTTATTTTTCCGTTTTCATAAGTCAGCGTTGAAGTACCAACCTTGATTACGGTACGCTTTTTCTCCATAAAAACACCTGTTTCATTGCGGATTTTCATTTTTGCACTTTTTCATTATGTACAATTAAAATAATTATAACATAATGTACACGATAAATACAACACTTTACATAACAAAACCCCGAAGTTTTGGCACTTCGGGGTTGATTTTGTATTTAATTTAGTGAGGATATCTGTTGATAAGCTCACGGAGGTCATACGGAGTCGCCTGATAAACGAAATAGTTGAGCCAGTTTGTGTAGAGCAAGGTTGCGTTGCTCCTCCAAATCATCGGCGGAGTTTTTGACGCATCGTCATTCGGAAAATAATTGTAGGGAACATTCGGATTGAGTCCCTTGTTTTTATCTCTGAAATATTCCTTGGCAAGGGTGTCACGGTCATACTCTGCGTGACCTGTAACAAACACCTGTCTGCCGTTTCGACTGCAAATTACGCATGAACCTGCAATCTCGGAAACCGCAAGTACTTCAAGCCCTCTGCACCTTTTCAACGCCTCTTCATCAATTCCCGTATGTCTTGAATGCGGGATTGTGAATGTATCGTCAAAGCCTCTCATAAGCTTGTGATGCGGAACAAGCACCTTGTGGGTGTAAATTCCGCTTAATTTTTCGGGCAAAAGGTGCTTTTTTATGCCGTAGTGATAATAAAGACCTGCCTGAGCGCCCCAGCAGATGTGGAATGTTGAACACACATTATGCTTTGACCACTCCATAATTTCACAAAGCTCACCCCAATAATCGACCTCTTCAAAGTCGAGCTGTTCAACAGGCGCACCCGTGATAATCATTCCGTCAAAGCTTTCGTTCTTCACCTGATTAAATGTCTTGTAAAAAGTTGTCAGGTGATGCGGAGAGGTGTTTTTAGAGGTGTGTGATGCCATCTGCAAAAGCTCGATATCAACCTGCAGAGGACTGTTGCCGAGCAGCCTTAAAAGCTGGGTTTCGGTTTCGATTTTTGTCGGCATCAGATTCAGAATAAGAATTTTCAGCGGACGGATATCCTGCCTGAGAGCGACCTCGTTCGGCATTACAAAAATATTTTCCGATTCCAGCACCTTGATTGCCGGAAGATTACTTTGTACCTTGATTGGCATTTTCTCACCACCTTTTGTTTATCTTAAACTGTCAATCTTCAAAATATTCATGAGGAACAGGTTTGTATTTTCTTATGATACTACTTAAATTGAGTTACAAAAAGAAATAACTTCGGCTTTCATCTGTTCACTCGTTAGCTCACCTTTGGCAAAACGAGCCTGAATAAGTTTTACCTCTTTGGAAACAGGAACACCCTCGATACTGTTTACGGCATTTGCAATTTTTACTGCACGCCTACGCTTTTTCAAATCAACCGACTGCATTCCTGTCGCCTCCGAAAATATTATTGACTTTATTTACAAATTAATACTGCTTGCCCCAGAATACCATATGCTTTGCAGGCTTGCCGCAGCATACGCATACATCCGAGAGATGCTCCTCGTTGAACGGGATACATCTGCTTTTTACACCGCCTGTAACTTCTTTGATTTTTTCTTCACAGGCTGTATCGCCGCACCACATAGCCTTGATAAAGCCGGGCTTGTTCTTGGCTGTGTCAACGAACTCATCAAATGTTGTTGCCGTGAATGTCTTTTCCTGTGTGTTTTTAAGAGCACGGTCATACATATCGTTGTGGATTGTAACCATAAGGTTTTCAACAAACGGTACGAGCTCGTCAATTGAAACAAATGCCTTTTCACGGGTATCACGGCGGACAACCACGCACTGGTTCTTTTCAATATCCTTAGGACCGATTTCAACTCTTACAGGTACGCCCTTCATTTCATACTCGGCAAACTTCCATCCGGGAGCGTGGTCTGAAGAATCGAGTTTTACTCTGAACTTTTCGGCAAGTGCCTTTCTAAGCTCCTCCGCCTTTTCAAGAACACCCTCTTTGTGCTGTGCAACAGGAATGAGTGCAACCTGAATAGGGGAAATCTTCGGCGGAAGAACAAGACCGTCATCATCAGAGTGAACCATAATGAGCGCACCGATCATTCTTGTAGAAACACCCCATGATGTCTGATGCGGATAATGAAGCTTGTTGTCCTTGCCTGTGTATGTGATGCCAAAGCTCTTTGCAAAGCCGTCACCGAAGTAGTGTGATGTACCGCCCTGAAGAGCAACACCGTTGTGCATCATCGGCTCGATTGTGTAGGTTTCTTCGGCACCTGCGAACTTTTCTTTTTCTGTCTTTCTGCCGATTACTGCCGGAATAGCAAGAGTTTCCTTGTAGAAATCAGAATAAACATGTAACATTCTGAGAGTTTCTTCTCTTGCTTCTTCTTCGGTTTCATGCATTGTATGACCTTCCTGCCAGAGAAATTCCGATGTACGAAGGAACGGACGGGTTGTCTTTTCCCATCTTACAACGCTGCACCACTGATTGTAGAGCTTCGGAAGGTCACGGTATGTGTTGATAATCTTTTTATAATGTTCACAGAAAAGAGTTTCCGATGTAGGACGAACGCAAAGACGCTCCTGAAGCTTTTCCTGACCGCCTACAGTAACCCATGCACATTCGGGGGCAAAGCCCTCAACATGGTCTTTTTCTTTCTGTAAAAGACTTTCGGGAATAAACATAGGCATATAAACATTCTCGTGACCTGTTTCTTTGAAACGACGGTCAAGGTCAGCCTGAATATTTTCCCAGATAGCATAGCCGTAGGGGCGGATAACCATACAACCCTTTACGCCCGAATAGTCAACGAGCTCAGCTTTTTTAACGATGTCGGTGTACCATTTTGCAAAGTCCTCATCTCTGCTTGTGATAGCTTCAACCATTTTTTTGTTGTTTGCCATTATATTCCCTCCGTAAAATAAAATTTTACTTATTTTTTAACATATTTTTTTGCATTTTCAAAATGCCGAATACACGGCTGTCATAACATATATAACATTACTATTATACACTAATTCTTTTATTTTTCAACCTTTTTGATACAGCCTAAATCTTTAAATTTTCAACCTTTTCAATATACACTAAATCTGCAAATTTTCAACCTTTTTGAGCAAAACAAAAAGAGGCCGTAAAAACGACCTCTCAAAAATTAAGTGCGAAAAAACAAGAGCAAATTATGAGTTAGCCTCGATGTAAGATACGAGTGAACCAACTGTCTTGATGTTTTCGATTTCCTCATCGGGAACTTCAACCTCAAACTCGTCTTCGATTGACATAAGAAGGTCAACAACATCGAGTGAATCTGCGCCGAGATCTTCCTGAAGATCTGTGTCGGCAGTAATCTTATCCTCTTCAACATCGAACTGTTCAGCAAGAATTGCCTTAACTTTTTCTAATACCATTAATAATTCCTCCCGGTAAAAATATTGATTGTCCAAAGTAAATTATAGACAAAAGCACTTAGTTTATGCTACAATGGTATGAAAGCAAACGGATTGCTTCACTTCCCTTATATTATTGATTATTTACCCCTTTGTCAATATATATTTGAAATTTTTTGAAAAATTTCTGATTTTTGCATAAATAATTTCTTTTAAGTTTATTTCTGCATAGCTAAAAATATGAACCTCGGAGGTATTTTTTTATTATGGAAACCAAGAAATTTGCCGTAATCGGTCACCCAATCGGTCACACAATGTCACCGTTTATACACACAAGACTTTTTGAACTTCAGGGCGTCAAAGCCGAATATACAAAGCTTGACATTGCTCCCGAAAATCTTGAATATGAATTTAAAAATACCCTTTCAAAACTTGACGGATTTAACATTACAATTCCGCATAAGCAGGCAGTCATTCCGTTTCTTGACGAAATTGACGCAAAGGCTGAGATGTACGGCAGTGTGAACACGGTTTCAAACAAAAACGGCATTTCAAAGGGTTACACAACAGATCCGGACGGATTTTTAAAGGCTCTTGATGCGGCAGGAATTATGCTTAACGGCAGAATCGTAATCATCGGCTGCGGCGGCGTTGCAAGAACAATGGCATATGAGGTTGTTCTCAAAAAACAGCCCCTTCTCTTTGCCGTAAGAAAAGAGGATTTGAAAATTGCCGAGGCTTTATGCGATGAAATCAGAAAAACAGTTGCAGGTTGCGATGTAAGCTTCTGCCTTATTGACGAACTTTCGGGTGACATTGATGTGCTTATCAACGCAACTCCTATCGGAATGTATCCTAAGATTGAAAATCAGCCTGTAAGCGACAGTGTAATAAACCGTTGTACAAATGTATTTGACGCTGTTTACAATCCGCTTGAAACAATGCTTGTTAAAAAGGCAAGGGCAAACGGTGCAACAGCCGAAAGCGGAATGGCAATGCTCGTATGGCAGGCAGTTGTTTCTCACGAACATTGGGACGGCTCTGTTTATGACAAGGGCGACATTGCTCAGCTTTGTATCGACTCTGCAAAAGAGCTTAAAAAGAATTTCTGATGAACGGAGAAATTTAAAGTGAACAACATAGTTTTATGCGGATTTATGGGTTGCGGAAAATCAACCGTAGGCAAAAACATTGCAAGAAAATCGGGAAGAAAATTCCTTGATATGGATTCATACATTGAAAAAAAAGCAGGAATGACAGTTTCCGAAATATTTGAAAAATACGGCGAAGAAAAGTTTCGTGATATGGAACATGACGCCTGTGTTGAGCTTGCAGGGCTTGAAGGTCTTGTAATTGCATCGGGCGGCGGTGCGTTTACATTCAAGAGAAATGTTGAGGCCTTCAAGGGCAAGGACAAAATTGTTTTTCTTGATGTTCCGCTGGGAATCATCAAAAGCCGTCTTAAAAATGACACAACAAGACCCCTGCTTCAGCGTCCCGACAAAGACAGGGTTATGAAAGACCTTTATGACAGCAGATATCCGATTTATCATGCCGCTGCCGACATTGTGGTAAAGGGCAAAAATACGCCGTTAAAAACCGCTTTTGCGATAATCGACGCAGTAAGCGGAACAGATGTGTCTGAAAAACCGCATAAAAACGCTTGATTCTGCATTTATTCTATTGACTATCACGCTTTAAAGTGCTAAAATGACTAAAGAAATATGACGAACTTCGATTCGTTTCGTCAAAAGTGAATTGAAAGGAAATTAAAGCAATGATTATAGTATTAAAACCGTCTGCAACAGAGGAGCAGATTACAAAATTCACAAATATGCTCAAAGAGAGCTATGATGTAAAGGTTAATAAGTGGGACGGTGTTCAGTCAACCGTACTCGGTCTTATCGGCGATACAACAAAGATTGACATTGAGTATATTGACGCTCAGGACATTGTTGAAAATGTAAAGAGAGTTCAGGAGCCGTACAAAAAGGCTAACAGAAAGTTCCACCCCGACAATACAGTCATTAAAATCAATGACAATGTAACAATCGGTGACGGCAGTCTGCACATTATGGCAGGTCCCTGCTCTGTTGAAAGCGAGGAACAGATTGTTCAGATTGCAAAGGATGTTAAAGCATCGGGCGCAACACTTCTCAGAGGCGGTGCATTCAAGCCCCGTACTTCACCATACGCTTTCCAGGGACTCAAGGCAGAAGGACTTGACCTTCTCAAAACAGCAAGAAGAGAAACAGGTCTGCCGATTGTAACAGAAATCATGAGAGCATCACACATTGATATGTTCGAGAATGTGGATATTATTCAGGTTGGTGCAAGAAATATGCAGAACTTTGAGCTTCTCAAGGAGCTCGGCAAAATTGACAAGCCTATCCTTCTCAAGAGAGGTCTTTCCGCAACAATCGAAGAATGGCTCATGAGTGCCGAATATATTATGGCAGGCGGTAACGATAAGGTTATGCTCTGCGAAAGAGGTATTCGCACATACGAAACATTTACAAGAAACACTCTTGATATTTCGGCTATCCCGATTATCAAAAAGCTTTCCCACCTTCCTGTTATTGTTGATCCGAGCCATGCATCGGGCAAGTCATGGCTTGTTGAACCGCTTGCGATGGCAGCAGTTGCCGCAGGTGCAGACGGTCTTATCATAGAGGTTCACAACGATCCGCCGCACGCACTTTCGGATGGTGCGCAGTCACTTACTCCAAAGCAGTTTGACGGAGTTGCAAAGAAGGTTTTCGGCTTAAAAAAGGCTGTTGACAAATTAAATTAAGATTTTTACTTTCGGTACGGTTTTTTCAGCCGTACCGATTTGGACTTTAATTAACTTTACTAAAGAATACACAAACGGAGGCTAATGCAGTGAATATTGCAGTTGTAGGACTCGGAATTATCGGCGGCAGTTTTTGCAAGGCGATAAAAAAGTACACCGACCACCGTGTAATCGGTATCAACAGAACAAAATCTACTGCCGAAAAGGCTTTAAAAGAAGGTGCGATTGATGAAATCGGCACACATGAAAGCCTTGAAAACGCAGACCTAATTATCCTTTCAATGTATCCGCAGGCGGTTGTTGACTATGTTTCAAGGTACGGCGAACACATAAAAAAAGGTGCGGTTGTAACCGATGTTTCAGGCATCAAGAGGGCAATTTGTCCGCAGATGACAAAGCTTTCCGAAAAATTCGGCTTTGTTTTTGCCGGCAGTCATCCGATGGCAGGCAAGGAAACAAACGGTTTTGATGTTTCGGACGCCGACCTTTACAAAAACGCAAGCTACATTATCGTTCCGTGCAAGGCTGATAACAGCGTTGTAAATATGTTGTCTGACTTTGCAAAATCAATCGGCTTTGGCACAGTAAAAATCACAACTCCCGAAGAACACGACAGAATGATTGCTTTCACATCACAGCTTCCGCATGTGCTTGCGTGTTCATATGTTTTAAGTCCGTGCTGTCCGAACCACAAAGGCTTTTCGGCAGGAAGTTACCGAGATGTTTCGAGAGTTGCAAACATAAATTCAACGCTTTGGAGTGAGCTTTTCCTTGAAAACAAAGATCCGCTCATTTCCGAGCTTGATATACTTATAGATAATATTACAAAAATTAAAGATGCAATAAGTGCCGAAGATGCCGACGCTCTCAAGGCACTTCTTGAAAAGGGCAGAGAGGTCAAACAGGCACTCGGAGAATAAAGAGGAAGGAGAACTTTTATGAAAACTATTCATGTTTCCACGGGAAGTCCCTATGACATTATGATTGAAAGAGGTATCCTTGATAATTGCGGCGAGATTATCAAAAAGCTTTCAAATGCAGAAAAAATCACTATTGTAACAGATACAAATGTTGCTCCGCTGTACAAATGGAGAGTTCTCAACTCTCTTTCACAGCAGGGTTATCAGACTACTGCCCATGTTTTTCAGGCAGGCGAGCAGTCAAAGAATCTTAACACAATCGCAGATATCTATGACACACTTGCAGATTTTAAGATGACAAGAAAAGACCTTATCGTTGCACTCGGCGGTGGTGTTACGGGCGATATGGCAGGCTTTGCCGCCGCAACATATCTGAGAGGAATCGACTTTGTTCAGATTCCGACATCTCTGCTTGCACAGGTTGACTCATCCGTAGGAGGAAAAACAGGCGTTGACATTGCACAGGGCAAGAACCTTGTCGGTGCATTCTATCAGCCAAAGGCTGTTTTGATTGATCCCGACACTCTTTCAACTCTTCCCGACCAGTTCATCACAGACGGTATGGCTGAGGTTATCAAGTACGGCTGTATCAAGGACAGCGAATTTTTTGAAATGCTTGCAAACGGTGACGCTCTTGAACACATTGACGATGTAATTGAAACCTGCGTAAAAATTAAGCGTGATGTAGTAAACCGTGACGAAAAGGAAGCAGGGGAAAGAATGCTTCTCAACTTCGGTCACACACTCGGTCACGCAATCGAAAAAATCTACAACTATACAGGCATCACACACGGTATGGCAGTTGCAGTCGGTATGGTAATGATGACAAAGGCAAGCGAAAAGCACGGACTTACCGAGGCAGGAACTGCATACAAGATTGAAGAAGTTTGTGCAACCTACGGCTTGCCGACTACAGATGACGCAAGCCTTGAAAAAATTGCCGAGGCGGCTCAGACAGACAAGAAAACTTCGGGCTCGTCAATCAATGTTGTTTTGCTTGAGAAAATCGGCACAAGCTTTACAAAGAAAGTTGCAATTTCCGATTTGCTCGACTTCATCACACCGTAACACGATAAACATATTTTAATGAAAGGCTGTGGAAGTATGGCTTTGTCAACCGACAAAAGCAGTAAGCCGTATGTACGGTATCTTCCGTTTGTACCAAACGGCGAGGTGAACATTCCCCCGTCAAAGAGCGATGTTCACCGTGCAATAATCTGCGCCGCCCTCACAAGGGGCAAATGCACGATTGCACCCGTTGCTCTGTCAAATGACATCAAGGCAACAATCGGCGTGATTGAGGATATGGGATGCACCGCCTCAATAAAGGACGGAGTGCTGACTGTTGACGGTACAAATATTTTTAAAACAGATAATGTAACGCTCGACTGCGGCGAAAGCGGCAGTGCTTTGCGATTTTTCATACCCGTAGCCGCAGCCGGCGGTATTAATGCCACCTTTGTCGGTCACGGAAAGCTTCCCGAAAGACCTATCGGAATTTTCACGGAGGCTCTGCCAAAAGCAGGAGTAAAGTGTGAAACCGAGGGCGGTCTGCCACTCAAAATCAGCGGTCGGCTTGAAAGCGGAACTTTTGAAATTCCCGGTAATGTAAGTTCGCAGTTCATTACGGGACTTCTGCTTGCTCTTCCGCTTGTTGAGGGTGACAGCGACATTGTGCTGACATCTCCGATTGAGAGTGTCGGCTACATAAATATGACAATTCACACTATGGCACAGTTCGGTGTTGAAATTGAAACAGCCGACAACGGCTGGCACATCAAGGGCGGTCAGTCATACATTCCACATGATTACACAACAGACGGCGACTGGTCGCAGGCGGCTTTCTTTATGGTTGCAGGCGCACTCGGCGGAAAGGTGACTGTGAACGGCGTCAACAGAAATTCTGCACAGGGTGACAGGAAGATTGCCGAGTTGCTTGCACGGTTTGGTGCAAAGGTAACGCAGACGGATACTTCCGTAACCGTTGAAAAGGGAGAGCTTAATGCAATTGACATTGATGCTTCGCAGATTCCCGACCTTGTACCCGTGCTGACGGTTTGTGCTGCATTTGCAAAGGGAACAACTAGGATTTACAATGCCGAAAGACTTCGCATAAAGGAATGTGACCGTCTTACGGCAACCGCTAAGCTGATAAACGATCTCGGCGGTAAGGTGACTGAGTTGCCTGACGGACTTGTCATAGAGGGAATTGACACCCTCAAGGGCGGATTCTGCGAGGGCTTTAATGACCACAGAATTGTAATGTCGGCAGGTGTCTGCGCAGTAAGACTCAACGGTGAAATTGAGTCAAGCTATGCGCTTTCAATCAACAAAAGTTACCCTGATTTTTACATAGATTATAATAATATTGGAGGTAAGGCGAATGTCCTCGACCTACGGTGATAAGATAAAAATTTCCGTTTTCGGCGAAAGCCACGGCAACGGAATCGGAGTTGTAATTGACGGACTTCCGGCAGGATTTGAGGTTGACTTTGACAGGGTTCTCACTCAAATGGCACGCCGTGCTCCCGGCAAGGATAAAACGGCAACTCCCCGAAAAGAAAAAGACCTTCCGAAGGTTCTTTCTGGTATGCTCGGCAACAAGCTGACAGGCGCTCCGCTTTGTGCCGTAATTGAAAACACCAACACAAAAAGCGGTGACTACGGCAATCTTCTCGACTGTCCCCGTCCGGGTCACAGCGACTACACAGCCTTTGTAAAATATAATGCGTCAAACGATATTCGTGGCGGCGGTCATTTTTCGGGCAGACTTACAGCACCGATTGTTTTTGCAGGTGCTGTCTGCCGTCAGATTCTTGAATCAAAGGGCGTTAAAATTGCCGCCCATATCAGCAGTATCGGCAATGTTTCCGATAGCTCCTTCTGTCCGACGGAAATTGATGACGCACTCATTGAAAAGCTGAATAACTCCTCATTTTCGCTCATTGACGAATCAGTCGAACAGCCTATGAGAGATGCGGTTGAGGATGCCAGAATGGCACAGGACAGCATCGGCGGAACAATTGAATGTTGCGTAACAGGCATTGACGAAGGCTACGGCGAGCCGATGTTTGAGGGTGTTGAGGGCGTTATTGCCAAGGCTGTTTTCGGTGTTCCTGCAATCAAGGGCATTGAGTTCGGCAAAGGCTTTGAGCTTTCAAAAATGAGAGGTTCGCAGTCGAACGATCCGTTTGAATACAAAGACGGCAAGGTCGTTACAACAACAAACAACTGCGGCGGTATTTTGGGCGGAATTACAAACGGAATGCCGATTATTTTCCGTGCCGCTGTAAAGCCTACACCGTCAATTTCACAACCGCAAAGGACTGTAAATCTTCAGACAAAAGAAAATGCAGAGCTTGTTATTCACGGCAGACACGATCCGTGTATTGTGCCGAGAGCAGTCCCCGTTATTGAGGCTGTTACGGCTGTTGCAATTATTAACCTTATGTGAGGTCTTTATGAGAGATTTAAAAGAAATCAGAAAAGATATTGACAAAATAGACAATCAGCTTATTGAGCTTTTTAAGCAGAGAATGGATTGTGCAAGGGATGTCGGCATCTACAAGCAGGCAAACAACATTCCCGTTCTTAACGAGGACAGAGAGAATGAAATTCTTGATGCCGTTGAAGAAAAGGGAGGAGAATACGGCGCATCCGCAAGACTTCTCTACTCAAACATTATGGAGCTTTCAAGGGCGCTCCAGCACAACATTGTCGGCAGCGGCAAAGAGCTTAAAAGCGTTATCAACAATGCAAGCACGGATATTCCGTCAAGCGGAATCAAGGTTGCGTATCAGGGAATCAAGGGTGCTAACGGTCATGAGGCAACTTTAAGACTTTTCCCGAACGGCGAGGCTGTCAATTACAAAAGCTTTGCAGATGTATTTTCTGCCGTTGACAACGGCGAGGTTGCATTCGGTGTTCTTCCTGTTGAAAACTCAAGCGCAGGCTCTGTTTCGGCAGTTTATGACCTTATTCTCAAGCACCGTTTTTACATTGTAAAGGCACTCGATTTGCCTATTGACTACTGCCTTGCAGGTCTTAAACAATCTGCTTTTGAGGACATTGAAATCGTGTGGTCGCATCCGCAGTCGCTTTCACAATGTGCGCAGTATATTGCCGACCACGGCTTTGATTCTGTTCCATTCTCCAACACGGCAATTGCCGCCCGTGATGTTGCAAAGGAAAAGCGCCTCAATGTTGCGGCAATCTGTTCATACAAAGCGTGTGAGGAATACGGCTTGAAGGTTCTTGACAATCATCTTCAGGACAATGACGAGAACACAACAAGATTTATTGTCATCTCCAAAAAGCTGTACATTCCTAAAGATGCGAACAGAATCAGCCTTTGTTTCTCGCTTCCTCATGTTACGGGATCGCTGTACAGCCTTTTGTGCAGATTCAATTCGCTCGGTCTTAACCTCACAAAAATCGAATCCCGTCCCCGTCAGGGCAGACAGTTTGAATATCTGTTCTACCTCGACTTTTCGGGCAATGTCAGAAGTGAAAATGTTATTGAACTTGTAAGTCAGCTTAGCGAAGAGATGCCCGAATTCAGCTTTTTGGGTAACTACGCAGAACCCGAGTTCCCGATTAAATAAACCGCACGGCGAGCCGCCGTTCCCAATTCGTGTAGATAGTTTGTGAATGTTAAAAAACATATTATGCCCGAGCGTAGCATTGCAACCGTTCGCACAATGTTACAATTGTTTTGTTCATTTCAAAAAATTACACCCTTTCGGTAAATTCCGAAAGGGTGTTTTTATGCTTAAACTATAAAATTATATTTAATCAGCCGTCAATTTCTACAAGAGCGAAGCTTTGCGGTGACATTGTTACCTTGCCGTCTGCAAATTCAGCGTTGCCGAGGGCATATACTGTTTTGCCTGTATATTTTGCGTTCATTACTGCACTTTCACCGAGGGGGTTGAAGTACATAACGAGGTTGCCTCTCTTGTATGCAAACGGAATTTTGCCTTCTTCATACATAAATTCAAGCTCACCGTTGCCTTTAAGGTCATCGTACTTGTGACGAAGTGCAATAATGTCTGTTACAACCTTGTAGATGCTGTCGGGATCGTCCTTCTGATTCTCAACAGTCGGAGCGTCGGCACTCTTATCAACTGCAAGATACGGCTCGTCACTTGTTGAGAAACCGAGGTTTTTACCGCTGTTCCACTGCATAGGAGTACGGGAGCCTGTTCTTGAATAACCGCCCTCCTTGCTTACGATGCCTTTCTGATATCTCATGCCGATTTCATCACCGTAGTAGAGGAACGGAACACCCGGCATTGTGAAAATGAATGCGTTCACAAGCTTGATAGCCTCTTTATCAAGATATGCCGTAACTCTCGGCATATCGTGGTTGTTTGTCATAAAGCTGATGTAGCCGTTGTCCTTTGTCTTTTCGTAGTTAGGAAGATATTCGTCTGCAAATGCTTTGATATCACCCTTGCCGTTAGGATTGAAAACAGCCTGATCGCCGAATTCGCCGTAGCGGAAAAGTCTGCTGTAGCCGTTTCCGTAGTGGTCAAGATAGAAGTCCATGTGGAAACCTGCATTGTTGATTGCTCTTTCTGGATTGCACCACTCTGCAACCATTGCGGCATTCGGATATTCCGTGTCGAGCATATCACGCACACCACACCAGATTTTTGCCGTTGCAATTTTATCGTCATCGTTCTTAACAAGTGAGTCAGCCATGTCAACTCTGAAACCGTCAGCACCCTTGTCAAGCCAAAAACGCATAACATCCTTCATAGCCTCTGCCGTTGCAAGACAGTCGGGATGATCACACGGCAACTGCCATTCGGGATGTGTGATTTCGTGGAAACCGTAGTTAAGAGCAGGCTGTGAGCTGAAGTAGTTTACCATATAGTTGCCGTCACGCTCGCAAAGTCCGCACATCATACGGTACTGCGGCGGTGCGTCCCATACGCTCTTTGTAAAGATGTAACGGTTTGAATATTCGCTCTTTGCGGCTTTCTTGGCCTCTAAAAACCATTCGTTTTGGTCTGATGTGTGACCGGGAACGAGGTCAAGAAGAATCTTAATGCCCTTTTTGTGAGCCTCGTCAAAAAGACGAACAAGGTCATCATTTGTGCCGTAACGCTCTGCAACCTTTTTGTAGTTGCGAACATCATAGCCTGCATCCATAAAAGGTGAATCGTAAATCGGGTTGAGCCAGATTGCGTTGCAGCCGAGGTTTTTTACATAATCAAGCTTGCTGATGATACCCTCGATGTCACCGATTCCGTCACCGTTGGTGTCGCAAAAGCTCTGCGGATAAATTTCATAGAAAACAGCGTCATTAAGCCAGTTTGGCATAAAAAATCATTCCTTTCGCTTTTTATTTTCTGTGGCTGTATCTTACGGCATCATTGTAGCATTAAATTGTTATGTTGGCAACCTTTTTGCATTGCACACACAAAACCTGACAATTATGTGTGAAAAAACAGCCAAATTTTATTCCATTAATATTTACTTGCAAAAATGCTTCGTTCATCATAATATGTAAACAGATGTATGTGTATCGGAATTTAGGGGAGGGAGTATTTTGACTGTTGACAAACTCGGCGATAATAAACTGCTGATTAAGCTTGATGAATCGGATATGGAGAATTTTGAGCTTGATTTCGGAAAAATGAGCTTTAAAAACGAGGATAATCAAAAGGTGATTATCGGACTTATGCGACTTGCCTGTTGCAGGGCGGGACTTGACACGAACGGTAAAAATGTGAAAATAGAGGCTTTTCTGCTCGGCGATGAATGTTGTATCCTTGTTACGGCAAATCCGAAAAAACGAAAATACAGGCTGAAAAAGTCCGACAGCGGTCTGTGCTGGAAAATGGCGAATGCGTCGGATTTTCTGAATGCGGTAGAGACTTTGTACCGCAGTAACATATGTTGCAGAAAAAGCTCCGCATACGAAATGTCGGGAAATTATTACCTTGTGTTTGATTATTTTTCATTGCCGAAGCATATGATACGGGTGTTGTCGGAATACGGTGAAAGACAAAAATCCCGCAACGCAGCGGCAAGAGTGCGTGAAAACGCAAACCTGTTGTGTCATGCCGATGCAGTTGCGGTGATAGGAAAGTTTCTTGTGTAAATTGAAAATGGAAAATTGAAAATTGTTTTGTTTGATTAAAAAACACCCTTTCGGAAATACTCCGAAAAGGTGTTAATCTATGCGTATATTTAATCTTTTTTTACTTCAATTTCGCCGTGTTCTTCTTCAAAGGACTTAACCCTTTGCTTTATATACTGCTCAATTTCACGATTTGCGGAACGACCTTCATAGTCGGCAACATATCTGAATTTCTGAAAAAGCGTGCGGTTAACTCTCAGAGTGTATCGTAAAATATTATCATCCATAATCGGTACTCCTAAATGTTATTATGACACTATTTTAATGTAATTATTGCGTCAAAACGAAAATGGTGCTATTATGATGTCATAATGGTGTCATAATTTTAGGAGTGTGAAAAAATGAAAATTGCGATAGTAGGCTCAAGAAGTATTACAGTGAATAATTTAGGCGATTATTTACCTGAGAATACAACTGAAATAGTAAGCGGTGGTGCTATTGGTGTTGACAGAAGTGCGAGAAATTACGCTAAGACACATAATATTAAACTAAAAGAATTTTTACCCGAATACGAACGATACGGGCGGTCAGCAACTTTGAAAAGAAATTTGCAAATAATTGATTATGCTGATGAAGTTATTGCATTTTGGGACGGTATGTCACACGGAACACGGTTTGTTATAGAGAATTGCAAAAGAAAAAATGTGCCGATTAAGGTTTATGCTTTGGCAAATAAGTAATGTTGCAAACGAACCGAAAATTTCATATATAAAAAACGGTCGGGCAACATAACTATGCGTTTTGCAAAGCAACTGCCCGACCGAAATTTTTTATTTTACATTTTCAATTTTCAATTTGTAAAACTATCTTTGTTTTGTGAATGAAAACTCAATTCTGTTGTTGTCATAATTAAGCACCATTGTCAGCACACCGCTGTCATAGCTCAGCTTGTATGCCGTACCGTTTACTGTCAGGTCAACGGAGGTTCCGTTGAATGTGTAGTCTGAATCACACGAAATTCCTGCAAGGGTAACCGTGCAGTTACTGCTGTCCTTGAAATCAAGACCAAACTGATCCTCGTCAATTCCAAGCTCGCTGTATGAAATTGTTTCGCCGTCTGTCTTTGCTGTTGTCGGTACCCATTTGCCGATTATTTCGGTATTTCCGTTGCTTCCGCATCCGCAGAAAATTGATGCGAAAACAAACACACACAGCACAAGGCACATAACCCTGACTTTCATATAATACACACCCTTGAATTTGTTTGTTCCTCTTATGCAGTATATTTTACCATTTTACGCTTTATTCGTCAAACTTTAAATGTTATAAAATTGAAATTATATGCCACATTTTATTTGCGGATAATTGACAAATTGACACATAAATGAGATAATAAAAAGGTATATGAACTCGGTTTATCCGAACAATAAATCAAGAGGAGTAATGACTATGGCAAAGGAACTTGCTAAATCCTACAACCCGTCAGAGTTTGAGGACAGAATTTACGACTTCTGGCTGAAAGGTAACTACTTTCATGCAGAGGTTGACAAAGATAAAAAACCTTATACAATCGTAATGCCGCCGCCAAACATCACAGGTCAGCTGCATATGGGACACGCACTTGACGAAACACTTCAGGACATTCTTATCCGTTGGAGAAGAATGCAGGGCTACAGCGCACTTTGGCTCCCCGGTACAGACCATGCGTCAATCGCTACAGAGGCTAAAATCGTTGAGGCAATGCGTAAAGAGGGTATCACTAAAGAGGATATCGGCAGAGAAGAATTCCTAAAGCGTGCATGGGAATGGAAAAAGGTGTACGGCGGAAGAATCACAAGTCAGCTTAAAAAGCTCGGTTCAAGCTGTGACTGGGAGCGTGAGCGCTTCACAATGGACGAGGGCTGTTCAAAGGCTGTTAAAGAAGTTTTTGTTCGCCTTTATAATGACGGAAAAATCTACCGTGGCAACCGTATGGTAAACTGGTGTCCTCATTGCTGTACATCAATTTCGGATGCCGAGGTTGAATACAAGGAGCAGAACGGTCATTTCTGGCACTTGCTCTATCAGGTTAAGGAAACAGGCGAGTACCTTGAAATTGCAACAACCCGTCCCGAAACAATGCTCGGTGATACTGCTGTTGCCGTCAACAAGGACGATGAGCGTTACAAGCACCTCCACGGCTGTCATGTAATCCTTCCGCTCCTTAACAAGGAAATCCCGATTGTTTGTGATGAACACGCAGATATGGAAAAGGGTACAGGTGTTGTTAAAATTACTCCTGCACACGATCCTAACGACTTTGAAGTCGGTCAGCGTTGCAATCTTCCGATTGTCCGTTGCTTTACATATGACGGTCACCTTACTGGTGCAAAGGATGTTGAAGAATACAACGAGTTAAAGGCAAAGGGACAGCTTGCCGAAAACGAACCCGAGGTTCTCGACTGCGGAAAATACGCAGGCATGACAACAATGGAGGCAAGAGAGGCTATTGTTGCCGACCTTAAAGAAATCGGTGCTCTCAAAGAGGTTGAAGAGCTTACTCACGATGTCGGCACTTGCTACCGTTGTCACACAACAATTGAGCCTATGGTTTCAAAGCAGTGGTTTGTAAAAATGGCTCCGCTTGCAAAGCCTGCAATTGATGTTGTCCGCAAGGGCGACACAAAGTTTATCCCCGAAAGATTTGAAAAGGTTTACTTCCATTGGATGGAGAATATTAAGGATTGGTGTATTTCCCGTCAGCTTTGGTGGGGACACAGAATCCCTGCATGGTACTGCGATGACTGCGGCGAAGTTATGGTTGCCAAAGACGCACCAGAAAAGTGCTGTAAGTGCGGCAGTACACACATTCATCAGGACGAGGACACTCTCGACACATGGTTCAGTTCGGCACTTTGGCCGTTCTCAACACTCGGCTGGCCTGACAAAACTCCCGAACTTGAGTATTTCTATCCCACAAGCACTCTTGTAACAGGTTATGATATCATCTTCTTCTGGGTTGCAAGAATGATTTTCTCGGCTTGTGAAAATATGGGTTCTGCTCCGTTCAAGACCGTATTTATGCACGGTATTGTAAGAGATGAAAACGGCATCAAGATGTCAAAATCTCTCGGTAACGGTATTGATCCGCTTGAAGTTATTGACAAATACGGTGCAGACGCACTCCGTTTCTTCCTTGCAACAGGCAACACACCCGGTAACGATATGCGTTATTCCGACAAGCGTGTTGAGGCTTGCGCTAACTTTGCAAACAAGCTCTGGAACGCATCTCGTTATGTTCACATGAACATTGACGACCACGATGTTAAGAATGAACTTCCGAAAACTCTCACAACAGAGGACAAGTGGATTGTTTCAACTCTCAACACAGTTGCAAAAGAAGTAAACGAAAATCTTGAGAAGTTTGAACTCGGCATTGCTGTTCAGAAGATTTATGAATTCATCTGGGACTGCTACTGCGACTGGTACATTGAGCTTGTTAAGACAAGACTTTCAAGTGACGGTGAGGACGCTCAGAACGCAAGACAGGTACTTCTTTATGTGCTTGATCAAATTCTCAGACTTCTCCATCCGTTTATGCCGTACATCACAGAAGAAATCTGGCAGACAATTCCTCACGAGGGCGAAACGGTAATGCTCGCAAAGTACCCTGAATACAACGCAGAGCTTGATTATCCCGAGGCATCGGATGAAATGAAAAAAATTATGGATGCAATCCGTGCAATCCGTAACCGCCGTGCAGAGATGAATGTTCCGCCGTCAAGAAAAGCAAAGGTTTATGTTGCAACAAAGTTTGCCGACACATTCAAGGACGGCACGCAGTTCATTCAGAAGCTTGCATCAGCAAGTGAGGTTGAAGTTGCAGAAAGCTTTGAAATTGAGGGTGCTGTAAACATTGTAACGGCAGACGCAAAGATTTACATTCCTATGGACGAGCTTGTTGACAGGGAAAAGGAACTTGCAAGACTCAACAAAGAGCTTGAACAGGTTAAAAAGCGTCTTGCACAGAGCGAGGGCAAGCTTAACAATCAGGGCTTTGTTGCAAAAGCTCCCGAGGCTGTAATTGAAAAGGTTAAGGGACAGGCCGCAAAGGAAAGAGAGCAGATTGCTCTTATCGAGGCCGCAATTGCCGCACTCAAATAATTCGGCAATCCGATAAAACAGAATAAAATTATAATCAAAGGCTGAAAGAGCATAGTTGTTCTTTCAGCCTTTTTATGTTTGTGCAGATAGTCTTAATAGGGAGAGAGCAGGGTTGCCCGAAAGGAAGCTTTTTGAATTTTCAATTTTACATTTAATTAAAACTTTCGCTCGAGCATAATATGTTTTTTGATATTACAACCTACCTCCATGAACAAAAATAACATCCGAAACGGTCAGGAAAAGTCAAAACGCAGAATTGTGTGCTTTAAAAGTAAAATCTGTGAAACAAACAATATTTCTTCCGAAAACCAAATTATCCCTTTCGCGCAATATGTAGCAAAATTTGTACAGAAACACGCCTGTTTAGCGGTTATAGGTCGGAATATGGGCTGATTATTGCTATTTGACTGTTCAATCTTGATAAAAATAACAGATATGTGAAATAAAAATATGTATATGTGCTAATTGCACAAAGAACAATGTTGTTTTTTAGGCATTGCTACAAATCTGCGAAAAACAGAAAATAATGCTTGAAATCCACATTTTTGTGTTGTATTATATAGGTGTCAAAGGAAATAACCGATTCGGAAAACGGAAATCAAACAAACGAATCGGAAACATTAAATCTTATTTAATAAAGAAAAGGAGAAAATATTATGCATGCTTTAAAAAGATTTGGTACAGCTTTCGGCGGATATAAAATGATGGAAAACTACCCCGTTCCCGAATGCGGCCCGGATGACATTATTCTTGAAATCAAGGCAGCCGCTATCTGCGGTGCCGACATGAAACACTGGGGTGTTGACAACGGTTACGATGACACAAACATCACTCCCGATCAGCAGCAGTCGGTTCGTGGTCACGAGTTCGCAGGCGAAATCGTTAAGGTCGGTGAAAATGTAAAAGACTGGCATATCGGTCAGAGAGTTGTTTCAGACAACAGCGCACATGTTTGCGGCGTATGTCCGGCTTGTGAGCAGGGCGACTTCCTCTGTTGCGAACATAAAGTAAACCTTGGACTTGACAACAACACATGGGGCGGCGGCTTCTCAAAGTATTGTAAAGTACCGGGCGAAATCCTCGCAATTCACAAACACGCAATCTGGGAAATTCCTGAGGGCATCAAGTACGAAGAAGCTTGTGTACTCGATCCTATCTGTAACGCATACAAGGCAGTTGCTCAGCAGTCACATCTTATCCCCGGACAGGATGTTGTAGTATTCGGTACAGGTCCTCTCGGACTCTTCTCAGTACAGGTTGCAAAGCTTATGGGTGCCGTAAACATCGTAATGGTTGGTCTTGACGATGATGTAAAAGTAAGATTCGGCGTTGCAAAAGAGCTTGGCGCTACACACTGTGTAAACGGTTCTAAGGAAGATGTAGTTGCAAGATGTACAGAAATCTGCGGCAGAGATAACCTCGGACTCGTAATTGAATGTTCAGGTGCTAACATAGCCCTCAAGCAGGCAATCGAAATGACAAGACCAAACGCTGAAATCGTTCGTGTAGGTATGGGCTTCAAACCTCTTGAATTCTCAATCAACGACATTACAGCTTGGAACAAGAGCATTATCGGTCACATGGCTTATGACTCAACATCGTGGAGAAACTGCATCAGACTTCTCCAGTCAGGTCAGATTAAGGTTCAGCCGATGATTACTCATCGCCTCGGTCTTTCACAGTGGCAGGAAGGTTTCGACAAGATGGCTAAGAAAGAGGCTATCAAGGTTATCTTCCACTACGATTACGAAGATTAATTAAAGAAAATACGCATCAGGGAGGATTTTCTAATGAGAAAGCTTATGATTGCCCCGTCAGTGGGTTGCTGTGATTTGTTCCATGTTGAAGAACAGGTTAAGCTGATTAACGAAAAATCAGATTACCTCCACATGGACATTAAAGATGGTGTTTATGTTCCGAGTTACGGAATCGGTCCTGATTATCTCGACTACCTTAACAAGCATGTTGAGAATCTCAAACCAATGGACGCTCACCTTATGGTAAAACATCCTCAGCAGTATCTTGAAACCTTTGCAAAGGCAGGAGCTGCTTACATAACACCTCACACAGACTGCATCGAAGGTGACGCATTTGTAACGATTCACAAGATCAAAGAGCTTGGCTGTAAGGCAGGCGTTGCATTAAGTCCCTCGGTTCCGCTTTCAACTATTGAATATTACCTCCCGCTGCTTGATAAGGTTACAATCATGATTGTTGATCCGGGCATCGCAGGTCAGCCGGTTGATCCGCAAATGTTCGTAAAAATCAACCAACTCGCTAAGATCAGAAAGGAAAGAGGTCTTAACTTCTTAATTGAAGCCGACGGTTCAATGAACAGCAGTCTTTACCGTCCGCTTTACGAGGCAGGCGCAGATCTCGTAATTTTGGGACCTCCGGCATTATGGAACAAGGACACGGATTTCAATAAGGCTTGGGACATAATGGAAAGTGAGCTTGAGCGAGAGCTTGACGGTGCTGAGAGAAAAATCTGATTGAAATAAGAAGTCAAAGAGGAAATTAAAAGGAGAAGAAAAATGGCTAACAAAACTTCTGTCAACATTGGCGCAAGACTTGACCGCTTGCCCCAATCAAAATGGCATGTTAAGATCTGGCTGATTACAGCTTTTGCACTCTTAGTATGCTGGTCAAACGGTATCGGCGGTTCCGTTCAGAACATTCTTTTGAACGAACTTCACTGGCTCGAACCCGGTTCAACACTCCTCGCAATGTGGGGTACAACTTACACAGCAGGACAGCTCTTCGGCGCACTCATCGGCGGACCTATCGGTGATAAAATCGGCCGTAAAAAGAGTATCCTTCTTTACGAAATTATCCATATCATTGCTATGATCGGCGGCGCTCTTTCACCGAACATTGCAGTTCTTTATGTGTTCAGACTTCTCCAGGGTCTTGCACTCGGCGCTCTCCTCGTAGTTCTTTTCGCAGGCTTCACAGAGTATGTTCCCGGTAAGAACCGTGGTACATGGTCAAGCCGTACATCATTCATCGGCAACTGGGCTCACCCAATCTGCAACGGTATTGCTCTTCTTATCGTTTCAACAGGCGTAAGCATGAATATGAACTGGAGAATCCAGTTTATGATTCCTTCAATCCTTTCAATTATCGCTTGCATCTTTATCTATGTTAAGTTCCCCGAATCACCGAGATGGCTCGAATCACAGGGCAGACTTGACGAAGCTGATAAAATTATGACAAGCATTGAGAAAGAAATTGAAAAATCAACAGGCAAGCCACTCCCACCCGTTGAAGTTACAAATCCAAAGCCTGTTAAGAAGCTCCCGTTCACAGCTCTCTTTAAAGGTAAACTTCTCAGAAGAACTATCGTTGGTTCGCTCGTACTCATCGGTATGAACACAATCCAGTACACACTTATGAACTGGATGCCGTCAATGCTTTCAGGTCTTGGCTACGACACATCAAAGTCACAGTTTATGACAATGTTCGGACTTTTCGGTGCTCCGTTCGGTATCTTTATCGCATCTCTTATCATGGATAAGATTCCTCGCCGTGTAATGGGTGTTATCCTCCTTGCAGGCATGGCAGGTCTTGGTGTTGCAACAGGTCTTCTTGCTCCGACACTCGGAATGACAGGACTCATTGTTATGACATTCCTTCTTAACACAATCATCTATATGTATGTTTGCTACGCATCAGCAGTTTATGTTCCTGAGATGTGGCCTACATCGGCAAAGCTTTCAGGTTCGGGCTTCAGTAACGCAATGGGTCGTGTAAGTAACATCTTCTTCCCGTTCCTCGTTACAAATGTTGCTGCAAGCAGCATGGGCTCAGGCGGTGTGTTCATTCTTATCGCAATTGTTGCAGCAATCATCGCTGTTGCAGTTATCTTCCTCGGTGTTGAAACCAGAGGCGAATCCGTTGAGGACATCGGTGATGTAGAGTAATTCTGCAAAACCTTCTAATACATACAACCAAAAATTTTAGATGCGGTGCCTGAGTGCATCGGGCACCGCAAACTAAAATTTCTTACTAATGAAACAGATAAACAGCAATTAAAAACATTCAAGAAATTTTAACTTTAAATTATTTAACTCATATAGGCAAATTAAATCAGAACATACGCAGAAAGCGCATCGGGCGCAAAATGCTTAAATAAATTATTATAAAGAAAGTGCAGGAGATTATTATGAAAAATTCAGAAGCTATCTTAGTTACTCCAAAGCAGTTTGAAATTCAGGAATGTCCCGTTCCCGAGCCAAAGGATCACGAGATTCTTATGAAGGTTGAATATGTCGGAATGTGCGGTTCCGATATCCACGGCTTTGAATTCGGTCCTTTCATTCCGCCTAAGGATCCTAACCAGAAAATCGGTCTTGGCCATGAGGTTGCAGGCGAGGTTGTAAAGGTTGGCTCAAAGGTTACAAGATTCAAAGCAGGCGACAAGGTTCTTATCGAACCCGGTGTTCCGGATGACAAATGCGAATACTGCCGTACAGGCAGATACAACATCTGTCCCGATGTTGACTTTATGGCTACACAGCCTAACTACAAGGGCGCACTCACACAGTATATGACACATCCCGAGGAGTGGACATACCACATTCCCGAGGGTATGACAACAATGGAAGCAGCTCTCGTTGAGCCGGCAGCAGTCGGTATGCACGCAGCAATTCTCGGCGGTGCACAGCTTGGTAAGAGCATTGTTATCCTCGGCGGCGGTACAATCGGTCTTATGGTACTTCAGGCTTGTAAGAGCCTTGGTGCAACAGACATCACCGTTGTTGATATTATGCAGAATCGTCTTGACCTTGCATTAAAGCTCGGTGCAAGCAGAGTTATCAACGGCAAGGAGCAGGATACAGTTGCACTTCTCCGTTCACCCGAATATTTCGGCGATCACGGTTGTGAACTCGTATTCGAGGCGGCAGGTTCTGTATTCACAGCTCAGCAGGCTGTTCAGATCGTTGCAAGAGGCGGTAAGATTATGATGGTCGGCACACAGTCAAAGCCTGTTCCGATTGACTTCCTCAAGATTAACCGTGAGGTTATGATTCAGACATCATTCCGTTACTGCAACAACTTCCCGCAGACAATCGAGGCAATTGCAAGCGGTAAGTTCAATGTTAAGGATATGGTTACAAACATCTATGATTACAAAGATGTTCAGCAGGCATTTATGGACGCTATCGACCCCGAAAAGAAAGCCAATATGGTTAAGGGCGTTATCAAGGTAGCCGACTGATATACACAGATTTATTAAAAATTTTCATAAGGAAAGGTGATTAAAATGTTATCAGATATCAGATATTGGGAAAAGAAGGCAACAGAGGGACACTACGCTATTCCTCACTTCAATGTATGGAATGCAGAAATGCTCATGGGTGTTATTGACGCAGCCGAAGAGCTCCGTGCTCCAATCATTATTTCATTCGGTACAGGTTTCACAGGCAACACTTCTTTTGAAGACTTCTGCTACATGATGGATTCAATGGCAAAGAAGGCTACTGTTCCTGTAATTGAGCATTGGGATCACGGCAGAAATATGACAATTCTTCAGAACGCCGTTAATCACTGCATGAATTCGGTAATGCGTGACGCATCGGCTCTTCCTTATGAAGAAAATGTTGCTGAAATCAAGAGATGCGTTGACTACTTCCACGCTTACAACATTCCTGTTGAGGCTGAGCTTGGTCATGTAGGTAACGAAACAGTATATGAAGAGGCACTTTCAGAGTATCAGTACACAGATCCTTCAAAGGCTAAGGAATTTGTTGAGAGAACAGGCTGTGACTCACTCGCAGTTGCAATAGGTAATGTTCACGGCGTATATTCTTCAGAGCCAAAGCTTGCTTTCGATGTACTCGAGGCAGTTGCCAAGGAAGTAGATGTTCCGCTCGTACTCCACGGTGCATCGGGTATCGGTGATGAGGATATTAAAAAGGCTATCTCACTCGGTATCGCTAAAATCAACATTCACACAGAGCTTTGCCAGGCTGCTATGGAAGCTATAAATGCTCACAAGGACGAGCCGTTCCTTGCTGTTGAGCGTGAAGTAAGAAAGGCTGTTAAAGAGCGTGCAATGTACAAGATTAAGCTCTTTGGCGATGACGGCAGAGCAGATGAGTAATATGAGTAATACAGAGAAAAAACTTGATGTTATCTGTCTTGGCGCAGCGGTAGTTGACATTCCTCTCCGTCCGGTATCAAGAGATATTTTTGATATCGAGTCATATCCGGTTGACAGAATTGCAATGTCTGTCGGCGGTGACGCAATGAACGAGGCAACAATCATCAGCCGTTTAGGCTTTAAAACAGGCATTATCGCTTGTATCGGTGATGACGCTGCAGGTCAGTTTATCCTTCGCTCCTGTGAGAAGGACAACATAGATGTTGAAGGCATCAAGATTGATCCGACAATCGACACCTCAATGAACATTGGTCTTGTAACCGATGACGGTGAAAGAACCTTTGTTACAAACCGCAATGGCAGCTTGTGGAAAGAAAACATTGAGCATGTTGACTTTGAAAAAATGAAGCAGGCAAAAATCCTTTCCCTCGCAAGTATCTTTAACTGTCCTCTTCTTGACGGCAAGACGCTTGTAAAGATTTTTAAAGAGGCAAAGGCGGCAGGTATGACAATTACCGCCGATATGATAAAGCCACGACTCGGTGAAACTCTTGACGATATCAGAGAAGCTTTAAGCTATGTGGATTACTTCTTCCCGAACTTTGACGAGGCTTGCCTTATGACAGGCGAAACCGAAGAATCAAAGGTTGCGGACAAGCTCTTTGAATGCGGCGTTAAGAATGTAATTATGAAGATAGGCAAGCGTGGATGCTATATCCGCAATGCCGCAGGAGCAATGATTGTTCCTGCCTGCAAGGGTGTAACCGCAATCGACACAATCGGTGCAGGCGACAACTTTGCGTCAGGCTTTATTTCGGCACTTCTTCAGGGCAAGGATATCCGTGACTGCGGTATCTATGCTAACTGCACAGCGGCTATTTCGGTTCAGTATGTCGGTGCAACAACAGGCGTTCGGAACAAAGAAATGGTTGAAGAAATGCTTGAAAAGTATAAAAAAGATTATATCCTGTAATAGTAATAAATCTGTGACATTAAGCCCTGTGTTCGTAAGAATGCAGGGCAACCCCCCACCAATATATTATTAAAGAAAGGTCAGATGCAAAATGAAGACGATGAAGCTTGGCAAAACAGGCATTGATATTTCAAGAATGGGACTCGGCACCTGGTCAATCGGCGGCGGCTCGGCATGGGGCGGCGACCACGACCTTCAGGTTGTTGTAGATACAATCCGTGAAGCTCCGAAGCTCGGTGTAAACCTTATCGACACAGCTCCCGGTTACAACTTCGGCAACAGCGAGAAAATCCTCGGCAAGGCTCTTGAGGGCATGAACCGTGAAGATGTTGTAATTATCACAAAGTGCGGTGTTACATGGGATCAGGAGATGAAGGGCGACCTTTTCAACAAGGTTAACGGCATTCAGCTTTATAAGAACCTCAACAGTGCTTCAATCAAGAGAGAAATTGAAGAATCACTCAAGAGAATGGGTACAGACTATGTTGATGTATATATGACACACTGGCAGTCAATCGAGGGCAGCGAGTATTATGTTCCGATTCAGAAGACTATGGAGGTTCTCAACGATCTCAAGGCTCAGGGCAAAATCAAGGCTATCGGTGCAGCAAATGTAGATATCAAGCAGATTCAGGAGTACCTCAAGTGGGGCGAGCTTGATATCGTTCAGGCTAAGTATTCAATCCTTGACCGTGGCATTGAGGACGAAATCATTCCTTGCTGTCGTGAAAACGGTGTTACAATTCAGGCTTATTCACCGCTTGAAATGGGACTTCTCTCGGGTACATTCCCAAGAGATTACAAGCCTGTAGGCGCACAGATTCCAAAGAAATGGTTCCAGCCCGAAAATATGCAGAAGGCTATGGATGTTATGGATCAGTGGAAGCCTCTTTGTGAAAAATATAACTGTACAATTGCTAACCTTGCTCTTGCATGGATTCTTGCTCAGGGCGACTTTATCAACCTTCTCAGCGGTTCTACTACTGTAGATCAGATTGCCGAGAATGTTAAGTCAGCCGAACTTGAACTTGATTCCGCTGATGTTGCAATGATGCGTGATATGGTTGAAGCTATCGACAAATAATTAAGGGTTGCTTAATACACCTTTGTGTATAGGGTGAAGGAATCCGATCCTGATTGTTAAAATTATTGTAAAAACAGTCGAATTCCCTTTACTTTTGTTGATAATTATGTTAGTATGTAATAAAAGTTGAGGGAAATGTTTATGGCAAAGAGAATTGACGAAATCAGACAAAAGGTTGAAACCGAAGGCGAGGTTTTCGTCTCGGATTTAAGCAGAATATATAATGTAACCGAAGAAACTATCAGGCGTGATCTTGAAAAGCTGAAGAATGACGGTATCATTACCAGAACTTTCGGCGGAGCTGTTCTTAACACAACTCCTCAGAATGACAGAGTGCATTTCTTTAAACGCAAGGGAATTAACCTTGAGGGCAAAAAGAAAATTGCTAAGCTGCTTGTTGATAAATTTATCGGTGTGAACACGATGATGATTGATAACAGCACAACTGTTCTTGAGGCTGTTAAGCTTTTTAAGGACAATGAAAATCTTACCGCAATTACCTTTTCTGCACAGATTTTCCAGGAACTCGACACTTGTAAAATGAAGCTGGTTTCAACCGGTGGACTTTATGATGAAAAAACCCGTTCTTTCTACGGAAAACCTGCAAAAGAGGCTATGAAAAAGTACAATGTTGACCTTGTTCTCCTAGGATGCAAAGGGCTTGATATGGAAAGAGGCATAACTGATTCTTCCGAAGGTGAGGCTGATTTGAAGTCTGAGATGGCAAGCCGTGCCGAATGTGTGGTATTACTTGCAGACCATTCAAAATTCAACCATACTGCGTTTGTCAATTTTTTGGATTGGGATAGGATCGATTATCTGATTACAGACGAAAAGCCGTCACAGGAATGGCTTGAGTTTTGTGAGCAGATGAAAATAAAACTTATGTACTGATTTACCTTGTCCGGTACATAGTTTGAGCCAGTGCTTTTTATAATTTTACCCATTAAAGCTCCTGTTCTTTTTAATCAAAAACGGCAGGAGCTTTTGCGCTGTCAAAACTTTAGCAGATTTAACAGTTTTGAGAACGCATTGGAAATATTTTTATTATCATTGAATAACATTGTTAAATCTGAGTTGAATTTTAAACATAGTGATTGTTTTATATATCACTATGGAAATTCTATTAATTAAGGTTATTTTTGCAGACGGGAAACCAATCGGAGACGGTTCCCGTCACATTAAGGACACACCGATTAAATATGAGGATAGGATGTGCAAATATTCCTTGAGAAAGTTTATTCGGCAGTTCCGCAATAAATGGGGTTACCCAAATTCACAGATAAGGAGATGTAAAAATGACAAAACAAAAGGAGAAGAAGAAAGCTTCAATTGTCAAGAAAATGATGATTGCCGTTGTCGCAGGTTTTGTAGTCGGCTTTATATGTCTGCTGATTAAAAGTGCGGTAATGGGAACAGACGGCGAAGGAGCCTGGAAAGTTGTTGAGGCAATTTTATTCCAGGACATCACCGCAACAAAAGATATCGAAGGACTCGGCTTGTTCTACATTGTAGGTCAGCTGTTTATGAAGGGACTTCAGATGATGATTGTTCCTCTCGTTCTTTGTTCGCTGACACTTGCACTTTGCAGTCTTGCAAACCCGAAAAAACTCGGTCGAATCGCAGGTAAAACATTTGTGTCCTACCTTTGCTTCTATATCGTAGCAGCAGCTCTTGCAGGCGCAGCAGCTTATCTTGCAAAGAGCCTTGGTTGGTTCACAGTCAATCTTCCGGCACAACAGGCTCAGGACATCGTTACAATGGAGGGTTACAACCCGCTCGTAACAATTGTAAACGCTGTTCCAAGCAATATGATTAACGCAATGTCATCTAACAACACAATTCTTTGCGTTGTTGTTATTGCAATTATCTTTGGTCTTTGTATGACAAAGATGGGCGAAAAAGCAGATCCGCTCAAGAGAGTTTTTGAAAACATCAACGATATCGTTCAGATGTTCCTCAACTTCCTTATCAACAAGATTGCTCCTATCGCAATTTTCTGTATGATCGTAAGAGCACTCGCCGTTTACGGAATTGAATACATTTCACCGACAATGATGTGGATTGTTGTAACAATTGTTGTAAGCCTTCTTCTTGTTTGCACAATTTACCCAATCGGTATTTTCATTACAACAGGACTTAATCCGTTTATCTTCCTTAAAAAGGCGGCAAAAATCGGTATGTTTGCAGCAGCAACAAACTCGTCTGCCGCAACGCTTCCGCTTAATAAGGAAACCTGTATTAACGAACTCGGCTGTTCCGAAGAAATCAGCAGCTTTGTTCTTCCAACAGGTATGACAATCAATATGAACGGTACAACCGCAATGCATATGATTGCCATTACATTCATCGCCACAGCCGCAGGCGTCAACATTACTCCTGCAACCCTTTGCCTTACAGCATTCCTCTCAATCTGCACGGCAGTCGGTACTCCGGCAATCCCTGTTGCAGGCACAACAATGGTTTATGTTGTAATGATGGGACTTGGCTTGAACTCAGATCTTTGTATGATTGGCTACTCGCTCATTCTTGCCATGAACTACCTCCCGGGCATGGCTGTTATCACACTTAATGTTATCGGTGATGCCGCTACCAATGTTATAGTTTGTGCAAAAGAACATTGCCTCAACAAAGAAATCTATAACAGCAAAACCCCTAAAAACAACTGATTTCAGTAAGATAACTTCAGGAAACCCCTTGTAAAACCGAACCGCCCTCGACAGCGCATGCACTGCCGAGGGCGGCTTAGTTTTACGGTGAGCCACCGTTCCCAGTTCGTGAAGATAGTTTGTAATGTCAAAAGCATATCATGCCCGAGCGTAATATTGCAACCGTTCGCACAATCCAGTAAGGGCGTTCATTGGATGCCCGCACGGCGAGCCGCCGTTCCCAATTCGTGTAGATAGCTTGTAATGTCAAAAAAACATATTATGCCCGAGCCTAACATTGCAACCGTTCGCACAATTCCGTATGGGCGGATATCATCCGCCCGCAGGTAATTGCAGAAAATTTATGATGAAAATAAACTGTATAAATGGGATACATTTACCGAAATAATGTAGCAGTCAGTTACAATTAAACTTCATTATTTATCAGCTAAAAATTCCTTGCCGGCTTTATCGGTTGCAAGAATTGCATTGATGAATGCGTCCTCGGTCGGATTACCCGGGACATACTTCCACTCAACAACGCTTGCGGCTTTGTGCGCAATTGCAGGCACATCGTCCGGAGTAAGTGCAATTTCGCCGAGAGTGCAAGGAAGTCCGATACTGTGGTTAAATTCAAAAATTCTGTTTCGCTCCTCAAATTGTCCGTCATATGTCAGCAGACACAGCACACCGAATGAAACAATTTCGCCGTGCAGATGTTGCCGTTCACATTGCGGAAAGAGTGACGCACCGTAATAAACACAATGTGCAAGCGATGAATTGTAGTAATAATCCTCCTCGGGATTCGGATTGTTTTCGTGTACGGTAAAATTTGAAACAAGTCCCGCCGTGATAATAATGGCAAGCGCAACCTGCTCAATTGCCTCTGTCGGCACATTGTTTTTGCAGTCCTCAAGAGCTTTTTTGCCAAAGCTTATGAGCGGTTCAGTACTTGCGGAGGCAATTGCCTTGCCAAGCAACGGTGTGTGAATCATATTCTTTTCACGACACGCAAAAATTACTTCATATTCCTTTGAAAGTGCGTCACCGATTCCTGCCCACATAAGCTTTTCGGGTGATTCGGCAATAATTTTTGTGTTGATGAATGTGTGAATTGCAGGGGCTTTGTGGTACGAATATTCCTTGAAAGTACCGTCGGGATTGTACATTACCGAAAGCGAGGTGCATGACGCACAGTTTGATGCAATTGTCGGGAATGTGAACAACGGTTTGTTATATAAAGCACAATAGGTTTTTGCCGTGTCAACAGCTCGTCCGCCTCCGATACCGAACACCATATCAGCCTTTTGCACAGACGGATTGTTCTTTATTTTTTCAACATTTTCATAGCTGGAGTCACCGCCGTACCATACAAAATCAATGATTTCAATGTCAGAGCCTTTGATGCCTTCAAGCAAAGCCTTTTTTGATTTTTCCATAGCTGTTTTACCGCCGACTGCAACCGCCTTTTTGCCGTACGGCTTTACAATTTCGGGAATCGCCTTGTAGCAATCAACTCCCACGCTGTAACTCGGTAAAAATTCGCTGTATGTGTGTGACATAATTTATCCCTCCGAAAACAATACTTATAAGTAAATTATATCACCGCAGTTTGTACATTTCAATACATTAGCACAATAAATTGTTAAAATTATTATTGCCTGACAGATGAAAATATGCACACATCTTATGCAATTTAGCAAAAAATTGCGAAGAATATTCGTGAAAAATACTTATGGAAATGGCTTTTGCAAAGTGCTATAATCTTGTAAATATATATAAGAAGGGCGGTGCTTTTATGCAGGAAATATACGGACAGAAAACAGACAGACAGCTTGCAGCAAAGCAGAGAATAATTGCAGTTGCGGCAGGCAGAGAAAAGGCAGACCTTGTTTTAAAAAACGCAAAGTATCTTAATGTGTTTTCAAATGAATTTTTGTGCGGTGACATAGCCGTTGCAAACGGACTGATTGCCGGTGTCGGAAAGTATGACGGCAAAACAGAGATTGATGTCAGCGGAAAACTCGTTCTCCCGGGCTTTATTGACGCACATATTCACCTTGAAAGTTCAATGGTGACTCCTGCTGAATTTGCAAAGGCAGTTGTTGCCCACGGTACAACCACAGTCATAACCGACCCTCACGAAATCACAAATGTAATGGGCATTGACGGAGTTGAATATATGATTCAGGCATCGCAAAATTTGCCGATTGATGTTCATTTTATGATGCCGTCATGTGTGCCTGCCACAGAAATTGATGAGAGCGGTGCGGAGCTTGACTGCAAGGATATTGACTTGTACTTGGATAATAAAAAGGTACTCGGACTTGCAGAGATGATGAACTATGTCGGTGTTATCAACGGCGATAAAAATGTGCTTTCAAAAATTGTCACCTCGCAGGCTCATCACAAGAAAATTGATGGTCACGCTCCTGAGCTTTCGGGCAATGACCTCAACGCATACATTGCCGCAGGTGTCTATTCCGACCACGAGTGTTCCACCTTTGAAAATGCCCTTGAAAAGCTGAGGAAAGGTCAGTTTATTATGATAAGAGAGGGTACTGCCGCTCATAATCTCAAGGCGCTTATGCCGCTTTTGACTCAGCAGTATTACTCAAGGTGTATGTTTGCAACAGATGATAAGCATCCAAGTGATTTGCTTCACGGCGGTCATATTGACTACATTGTAAAACAGGCGCTGAAAAACGGTGCAGATCCGATTGTTGCTCTCAAAACAGCAACCCACCATGCCGCAAGATACTTTTTGCTCAATAACAAAGGTGCAATTGCTTCGGGTTATCTTGCCGATATTGTTGTTGTCGATAATCTTGAAGATTTCAATGTTGAAACTGTTTTCAAGCGTGGCAAGCTTGTTTTTGACGGCGAAGTTAAGGACTTTTCTGCTCCCACAGTTGATGAAAAGCTTGCCGAAAAATGCTTTGACACTTTCCACCTTGACAGCGTAACTCCGAGCAGTTTCAAGGTTGACGGAAAACTCGGACTTATCGGTCTTGTCGGCGGTGAATTGCTCACACGCAATCTCGGCACAGCCGATAAAATTGATGTGGAAAACGATATTCTGAAAATCGCCTGCATTGAGCGTCACAAAGGCACAAATCATATCGGTGTCGGCTATGTTAAAGGCTATTCGCTGAAATCGGGTGCAGTAGCAACCTCTGTTGCCCACGATTCGCACAACATTATCACAGTCGGCTGTAATGATGACGACATTGCCGTTGCCGTGAATGCAATCAAGGACAGCAAGGGCGGTATCGCAGTTGTTGAAAACGGCAAAATCAAGGCTTTGCTTGAACTCCCGATTGCAGGCTTGATGTCCGATGAACCGCTTACAACCGTAAACGAAAAGCTTGAAAATGCAAAGTTATCTGCATATGAACTCGGTGCGGATAAAAGCATTGATCCGTTTATGACTCTCTCGTTTCTAAGTCTGCCCGTTATTCCAAGCTTGAGAATAACCACCAAAGGTGTGTTTGATGCGGAAAATTGGAAAATGCTCTGATGTGCGGAAAATTTTAATAATACAATAAAATATCAAATAATTTAAACAGGAAAACAAAATGCGTATTTGTCACTTTGTTTTCCTGTTTTATTTTGCCCAAAAAACTATAGTCATTTTACAGTCACTTTGCATTTGTATAATTTGAATATAAAAGAAATCGGTTGATTAAAACAAATAGCAAATAAATTAAGAAATCGGCATATTCATTGTAATTGTTCAAATCAAAAAATGTGTTTAGTAAAAATTGAGGTGAAAAATATGTCATATTACATTACCCGAATATTTAATAACAAACTTAAATTAGGTGTTATACTTTTTATTTTTGCAGCTCCGATTTTAGATATATTGATGGCTTTTGTGGATGTGTTCAAAGGAGCATCTGTTCCTGTTCCCGGATTAGTTACTTTTTTGGGATCTTTCATGACGGCAGGACTTCAAGGCGTGTTGACAGGGTATTTACCGTTGTTCTTGGCAATTATTGTTGCGGATGATTGCATTGAAGATTACAGAATAGGGTACAAAAATATTCTTGTCACCAAAAGAGGTAAGAATAAATATTTTGCATTAAATATACTTAAAAGTTTTACTGTTTCATTTTTTGTGCTTATAATTCCTCTCTTACTCAATCTTCTTATGGTGCATATTGTTTTTGCGGGAGGTACATATATTCCTGCTGATGTGGAAATGCTGAAATCTGAATCCAATCTACTTCAGTCTTACAGCAATCCGATGTTTTATAACATACTTTATATTCTTGTTTTTTCATTCATTGGCGGTATTGTGGGAAGCGGTGCAACGGCACTTGCAATGGCATTTCCAAACAGATTTATTCTTTATCCGTTAGCTTTCATATTATGGTATATATCGACTGCCATCAAACCGTCTATCATAGGAGCATTAACCCCGTTTACTGTGTATCCTTTATCACATTATACTTTTACAATTATTTTTGTAATAGCAATAAATATAGTTGCTGTTCTGTTTTCGTTCTTTAAGGTGACTAAGTATGATCAGGTGTAAATTAAGAAAGTATGCAATCATACTTCCGCTTTGTGCAGTGTTTTTCACTATGCTTTGCACATACACATATTTGCGATTTTATAATTATTTTAATTCGGATTATGCTGAGAAGTTAAGCCCAAAAGGTGTTTTTTACAGAGTTGCAGGTAACGGAGATTTTACTGCATCAGGTAATGTTGCTTGCATTTTCATAGTAGTGTTTGTTCTGTTTTTGTTTTACATATTTACCGATGAGAATGTAAGTTACATTGTAAGACTGAAATCAAGAGCCTCATTTGTTACAAGGAGAATTGCAGACAGTGCGGTATTTGCTTTTCTGTTTTCGTTTTTGATAGAAGCAGTCAGCGTAGTTGCGGCACTCATCTGCTTTGACATTAACCTGATTTTAGAATCGAATTTTCTGCAATATTCGGCACTTGAACTTTTGACTTTGTTTTTGTTTTATTTCAGAGCAGGGCTCGTTATGCTCTCATTCGGAATAATCATTTCTACAAAAGTTGCTCCAATTATCACCATAGCTCTGATTTTTACAGAGTTTTTTGCAGATGTAGCCTTTATGATAAGCAGGGTATGGCTTCCGTTCAGAGATGCCATAGTGGTGTCAAAACTTATGAACGGCGAAATGGTTCTGTCGGATATGTGGGGCATTATATTAAGAGCATTGCTTATGATGTTTATGCTTATCTTCTCTTCCTACTTTTTGTATCAGAAAAAGGATGTTTTGAGTAATGTTAAAAAGTAAGCTTGTTTTGTCGATAATACTGATTGTTGCGTGCTTTGCTCAATTGTTCAGTTGTGTATTTCAGGGAGATTTTCAAAATGCCTTTATGATTGGTTTAGCTCCAAGCGATTACGGCTTTGAAATTACAAAATTTCTGCCGCTTTTGCTGCCCGTATGTTTTATTCTCTTTTTTACAAGCGGCTCAATTGAGAACCTTAAACAAGGCTACGGCAAGATGTTGATTGTACGCAATTATTCAAAAACAGTGCTGATTTTAAAGCGTTGTCTTAACAATTTTATAGCATTGATTTGCATTGTTTTGTTCCAGTTCATAATCTTTTTTGTTGCAAGAGAAAGTATGACTCCCGTTGAAAGCGGAACTCTTAAATCTTTGATTATGTACTTTCTGACAATTTTTTCGCTGATAGTTATTCAGTCTTTGCTTGAAATCAGTATTCCTGCACACATTGTGAACATAGGAATTTTCACCTATTGCTTTATTGCGTACTATTTGGTTCAGAATTTCGTTGACGCACCGATTTGGAAAATGATTCTCTTCCCGAGTTTGATGTTCGGAATGCAGAACGGTGCTGTGTCGGGCGAGAGCATTTACTACGGATACCTGTTATTCATAGTTGCGTTAAATGCTTTGTGCATTTTTATTCTGAATTTGAGATTTAAGAAAACCGATATTTTTTGAGGTGATATTATGGTAGAAATAAAAAATTATTGTAAAAGTATCAAATCAAGACCGATTTTAAATAATGTAAGTTACAATTTTGAGTACGGCAAAATCTACGGAATTTACGGACACAACGGTTCGGGCAAAACTATGCTTTTGAGAGCAATTGCAGGCTTGCTTGTTCCCGACAGCGGCTCTGTTGTGATTGACGGAAAGGTTTTGCACAAGGATATGTCGTTCCCTCCGAGCATAGGCATCGTGATTGAAAATATGAACCTGTTGCCCCAGTACAATGCTTTCGATAATCTGAAAATCCTAGGCAAAATCAAGAAAACCGCCACCGATGAAGATATTAAAACAGCGCTTGAGCGTGTTGGATTAAAGTCCGATTTAAAGGTGAAAAAGTTTTCGCTTGGTATGAAACAGAGGCTGAATATTGCTCAGGCTGTGTTTGAAAAGCAGAAAATCATCCTGCTTGATGAACCGACAAATGCACTTGATAATGACGGTGTACAGCTGATTTACAAGCTTCTTAAAGAAGAAAAAGAAAGAGGTGCGCTCGTGGTTATCACAACTCATCACAAAGAGGATTTGGAAGAAGTTTGTGATGTTGTTTTGAAAATGACAGAAGGTGAGCTGCATGAAAAGTAAACTGTTTACTCATAAATTTTTCGTTGTTCTTTGCATCTCGGTTGCCGCTTTGCTCGGCTTGTCTTTCCTTGCCAGAGCAACAATCGTAAATAACAGATTTGAACAAATGGCTGTTGATGAAAAATATAGTCTAAAGGCTTCTGCCGACGGTCAGTTTTCAATTCAATTTCAAGACGATGAAAACGGAAATTTTTATGCCACTGTCGGCTTGTTTCGGGGCGGATATTACGGCTTGGACGATGCGTATATTCCTACTTCATATGATGAAAATACAAAGATAACAGCTATTGAAAAGGAAGCTTTCAGCGAATTTGATTGTCTTAAAAAAGTTGTTATCCCCAACGGCATTTGTGAAATCAAGGATGACGCATTTAAGGATTCAAAAAATATAACGGAAATTTATATTGCGCCCTCCGTAAATAAGATTGCAAAAACCGCTTTTGACGGCATTGACAACCTTACGATATATGCCGAAAAGGGTTCTTATGCTGAAAAATTTGCGGTTGAAAATAAAATCAATTATAAAAACTATTCGACCGAGCCTGAAAATCCGGAGGCTAAAAATACCGATTATTCAAAAATCAGAAACGGTGCGTATTACGGCGAATATTATAATTATGATGTTATCTATGATGACGGCAAGCCCGTGTGCGTAATAACTAACTATAACCCAATGTCGACAGAGGAAAAGCTTGAAATTCCTGCACATATTGACGGCTTGGATGTGATTTCAATTGCAGATGACGCAATAAATTACGGCGGTGCAAAGGAAACAGTCGTTCCCGACACAGTAAGATTCATAGCAGATAATGCGTTCAAAGAATCCTACTCCCTTGAGGATATCTACCTGACCAAAAATGTGTCCTACATAGGAAAATCTGCCTTCAAAGACTCAAAAGACCTAACAATCCACGCCCCGACAGATTCCTATGCACACACCTTTGCGACCGAAAATAAAATAAATTTCAAAGCTACAGACGATTAAATCTGATAAGCAATGAATAAATCTTTAATTTTACAGCCCTGTACCCATTTGCAGGGCTGTTTTTGCAAGCAAAGGGTAGATAATGGGACAGTGACCTTTGGTATAATGTTGATAACAGGTTGAAAGAATTATAAATTTAAAAATGCAGGAGGATTTTATCATGGCAAAACAGAAAGCATATGGATTACTTGGAATATTTATAATAACATACCGGGATAAAAGTCGAAGAATATTTGATAAAGGAAATTTAGTTTATTATACAGGAGAACATATTGCAAAGATATGTTCTCCTATTTGATTTGTGTAAAAGTATTAATAGCTAATGCAAACAATGAATAAAAAAATTGAAAAGTATTGCCAAATATTGTTATTAGTGGTATTATAAAGGTGAATAATATATATAGCTTGCTGTAAATTGAATTGCATACTAAAATAAATTTGTAGGTATTATTTTGTAAGTCAACATTCAAAAAAATAACATCTGATTGACGAACCAAAGAAGAATGAGCTTTTATTGTGTGATATATTATCACGCAATAATTTTTAATAAAAACATATAACAATGAAAGTGAGGATTATTAGATGACAACTCAAGAATATCAAAGAAAGCAAAAAGAAGACAAGCCGGTATTGGCGATATGTTATGATTTCGATAAAACGCTATCTCCGGATGATATGCAGGCGCAGGGATATATTCAGTCAGTAAATTACGATGTTAAAAAATTTTGGCTTGAATCTAATAAACTTGCTGAAGAAAACAAAATGGATCAAAATTTAGCCTACATGTATAAGATGATGGTTGAAGCAGAAGGAAACTTTGTGTTTAACAGAAAGAAATTGGAAGAGTATGGTTCCAAAGTGAAATTATTCTCCGGTGTAGCCGAGTGGTTTGAACGAATCAGAGATTATGGAATTAGAAATGGTGTAATAGTTGAACATTATATTATTTCTTCCGGTTTGAAAGAAATGATTGAAGGAACTCAGATAGCCAAGAACGGCGCTTTTGAAAAAATCTATGCAAGCTCATTCTATTTTAATGAAAAAGGAGTAGCAAAGTGGCCTGCTCAGGTTGTAAACTACACCAATAAAACTCAATTTCTCTTTAGAATTGAAAAAGGCGTGTTAGATGTGAATGATCCGTGTGTTAATGATTATTTTGCACCGGAGGATATAAGAGTGCCGTTCAGAAATATGGTGTATATCGGTGACAGCGATACAGATATTCCGTGTATGAAATTGGTGAATACATACGGCGGACATTCAATTGGTGTTTATAATCCGGACACAATTGATAAAAAGAAAGTCTATAAAATGATGAATGATAACAGAATAAAATATTTTGTTCCTGCAGATTATTCTGAAGGAACTGAATTAGATTTACTCATCAAATCCATCATAGACAGAACAGCTTATAATGAAAAACTTGAAAACTACCATTATGAATGTAAGAATGAAGCAGAAAATGTTAATAAGAATTGTATTCAGACCGACGAAGAAAAAGCAAAAGAAGATTTGATATATGCATTGGAAAACAGTTCTGACTTTATCAGTACGCACACGATTGTAAAAAAATTGAGTGTATATAATGAGTGGTCATCCGAACAAATTAAATTATTATTTGAGATTGCTGTTAGTAACAATCAAGTGCTATGGATTTTAAAAGACCATGATATAAAAGCTTTTTATTTAGATTTGTTGCAAAAGGTAGACACACCTGATGACAATGTAAAAAAGGTACAGAGTATATTCAAGTTGGAAGATAAAGCATAGAGATGTAGTTCATTAAGAAAAAGAAGGTGTAAACAATATGGATTGGAAAAAATTATTATGTGAAAAGCGTCAATGCAATCAAAGTAATAAAAATAATAAGAAAAATAATAATGATATGCGTAATGAATTTCAAAAGGACTATCACAGAATAATCGGAAGTGCTTCTTTTAGAAGATTACAGGATAAAACACAGGTTTTTCCTCTTGATAAAAGTGATTTTGTCCGCACAAGGCTTACGCATTCGCTCGAAGTTGCTTCGTTCGCAAAATCTTTGGGGCAGTCGTCTTTTTTGTACATTATAGATCATATAGACAGTTTTAAAAATAAAAGTGACTTTCGTTCTGAATTTGAACCTTCAAATGAGGATATTAATAAAATTTGCAGTATCCTTGAATGTGCGGGATTGATTCACGATATAGGAAATCCGCCTTTCGGGCATTTTGGCGAATATTCAATAAGAATATGGTTTAAAAATAATCTTGAAAACTTAAAAATTGGTAAAAATTATGTCAAAGATTTGCTCAATGAACAGATGTGTAATGATTTTTACAACTTTGAGGGTAATGCACAAGCGTTAAGACTTTTAACAAAACTGCATTACCTTGTTGACGAAAATGGAATGCATTTAACATACGCCCTTTTAAATACAATTGTAAAATATCCTGTTTCTTCATGTGATTTTAATACCAAAAGCGGAGATATCAAGAATAAGAAAATTGGGTATTATTATGCAGAAAAGGACTTGTATGATGATATAAGTGAATCCACAGGAGCTGTAGGTTGCAGATATCCGCTCACATTTCTGCTTGAGGCGGCTGATGACATAGCTTATCGAACAGCGGACATAGAAGATGCTGTAAAGAAAAATTATCTGACATATGATATGATTCTTGAAGAACTTAAAAAAGATGCATATCTCAATATGTGTAAAGGTGAGGAAAAAGGATGCTATTTGGATGCTGTGAAAACACTTGAAAATAAATATGAAATTGCAAAAAGCAAGAAAATTGCCAATCCGGATCTATATGCGGTACAAAATTGGATAGTCAGTATACAGGGCTTTTTGATCAGTTGTGCAATATATGGATTTACATCAAATTATATTGACATTATGAACGGAACATTCAAAAGTGAAATATTAAAAGTGTCACATGGCAATGTACTTATGAAAGCTTTGGGGAATATTACAGCAGAAAAAGTGTTTGAGTCACAACATATCCAAAAGCTTGAAATATCAGCAGGTACAATAATAGATTTTTTGCTTGATAAATTTGTGAATGCGGCAATCAGTTACGATACCGAAATTGAGCAAAATGCGTTGGATAGACGCCTGATGAATATAATTTCACAAAACTATATGAGCGCATACAGACATCATTCCAGAGAAAAAACAAAGGAGGAAAAATTATATCTTCGTCTTTTGCTTGTAACTGATTATATATGCGGAATGACCGATACTTATGCAAAAACATTGTATCAGGAATTACACGGAATATCTTAATTAATCATTGTAATTTTCTTTATCGGTGGCAGCTTTTTTGAAAGGAGAGAATTTATTTATGAAAGTTTCAGAAGTCAAAAAGGTACTTATACACAAAGGTGTTACAGAATTATTTCATGTGAATTCAGTAATAACGTCATTAACTTTTATCAATAATGGCGGACTATTGTCCAGAGAAACGGTTGAAGAATATAATCTCCCTCAAACAGATCAGCAAAGTGACGACATTGATAAAAAATTCAATATATACAATGACATATTCTTTGATTCGGTTGACATACATGAGCGTGCAAAGGATGTGAACAATTACGGCGTAATAACATTTGTTTATTCCGTAGATGTTTTGGATGAGGTTGCAGATTATGATATATGCATTACTCAGGAAAATCCTGCAAATTGGGATGAAGACATTCCTTATGAGGAACGATATTTTCCTGATGTTGACAGCTTGTATTATGGTTTTCATAAGGGAGATTTCGGTAATCATATTACCGTCAGAAATATAAGTAAACCGATTTCTTTTCAGTATTTGAAGAAGATTATTATTGATAATCCCGGAGAAGATAGACAAAAGTATTTTTTTCCGGCGTATGAGGCAATTAAGGATTCAATAGAAAATAACAACATTAATGTTCCGATAGAAATCCGAGAATGTCCTCCCAAATGTAAATGCCATCAAAAATATGAAACAAATATAAGATTTACATATCATAGGTTTAAAATCCGTTGATATAATTTGCAATATTTCTGCAAAAAGAAAAAGTCTCAAAAACGGCTTATCTAAGCCATCTTTGAGACATCTTACCTTGTCGGTTCTGCTTGAAAAAGATTTTTTGACAGATTTTTTAGATAGATTTGAACTCTCACCATTTTATTAACCTTAGCGAATAAATAATCGTTCATTTGATTTACATATTGGATTTAAGCAACTAACAACAGTTAAGGGATCAATGTTATATTGAGTAGCGATGATATGTGCATCAACCATTATGCCAATTATCCAAGCTTCTTCATCTGTGATCGGAATCTTTGTTTTTCTTACTTCATCGCACATATTCAATTGTCTTTTTATCTCTATTCGCTCTTGACTACTCAAATTATTGAATTGTCTTAATACTTCGTTATAACTACACATACTTTTGGCAAACAGATTTGCGATGTCTAACCATTTGTTGAATTCTGATTTCGACTTAATTATAATTTTATTCTTCATACATTTTCCTTCAAAAATCAGTTAAGGGAACAAATTTTATACATCTCTTTGCCATCAATTTAGGGAGAAGCGTTTTGATTTTATCCCGCTGCTCTAAAGAAAAATAATAATAGGTACATTGCATTATGTTTGATTTATCTATTGCTTCAAAAATATGAAAATCATTCCAAGGAGATAATCCTAAAATTTCAAGTTCATCTTGAATATTTGATAATTTGTCAAAATGATAGTCATCTTTAAATTCAAGATTTGGATTCTCCGCTTTCATTTTTACAGCGTATCCCATATTTGCGGTAATTTTGTTGTCTTCTTTCATCCACAAGTCAACATCATTCTTAACAGTAGGGTTCGTTTTATATGCAAGTGCCATCTTCGTAATAGCATCATTTGCGTAGGGGTATTGTTTCAATTGAAACTCTTTGTAAGCTCCACAATGTGTTGACAATGCATTTGAGTATAGATAATAAAAGTTGTTACCTATTGAAGCAGTTTTTATTGGAGCATCAGGGAGTTGATTTCTAAATGACTCAGCATCGTATACTGCTGAAATTTGCTTGACCCACCCATGTATATGATATATTTCTTTCTTATATACAGCGTCAATATTTGAATCATAATTTGTCGTAAAAATAGAGTCAAAGCTATTTAGATAATCTATGAATGCTAAGGGATACGATAAATGCAAATCATCAAGTTTGCCATCGTTATATATTGCCAACAAATAGGCTACTCTCATTGATTCTCTAATCTCATATTGCTCTGGATTTACTACATGATGTTTGTGGCAAACAAGGTCGTGGATTAGGCAATAGTCCTCAAAACCTATATCGGTAATTTTCAAAGTTGATAGCTTGTCTGCATATTGCTCTTTAAAAGAAGCCAACGACATTTCCTCGGCCTTACAATTTGCAAATCCATCATAATATCCTTGTAAAGCCATTCTCGCTTCCAAAAAAAGACGACCTATATAATTTTTCATCAAATAGGGTTCGTTAATAATAATGTGAGCAGGGAAATCTGTTCTATCGCAGTTTTGTAGGATTCTGAGCAAAATTTCTTTGGTTGTGTAACTTGTCTTATCAAACTGTATGTTGATACCATTTCCGACAAGTAAATGCTTCATAATTATTCCTCCATAATTAGTGTTTTTATTATATCATATTTCTGTATTTCTTTCAATTCTTACAGAAAATGTCGTAATATTATTTCAATGCATTTCAAAATAGGAGTTAAATTTATGAAAAGAACTTACACCCAAGAAGAAAAGCAAGCGATTATTGACCGTTTCATATCAGGTGAGCCGTCAGCAAATATCCTTGCCGACACAGGCATACCAAAAAGCACTTTTTACGGTTGACTGCGTGCTTACCGAGAAAAACAGGACGCCTCTAAACAAAAGACCGTTAATATACGCAATTTTCATTTACTTGAAAACAAAGTCGCACACTTGGAAAGTATCATCGAAATTCTCAAATCTTCGCCCTGCACACCGAAATCACCATTGAACTGTATCGCACGAAGTACCGCTCGAAATCGGACTTTCGAAATGCGGTTGATAAGTACATTTTATTCTACAACACCAAGCGCCCACACAAAAAATTGCAATACAAGACTCCCGAACAGAAGGAAGAAGAATATGCCTTGAAAGTTGCGGATTTATAAGACACGTTCAAATGAACTAATGGGTTCGAAAAGGTTTGTTTTCAAACTTTCGGATTGCTAAATTTGAGTTTTTTCTGTTTTGAGTCCGAATGGCAAAAAATGCGACCTTAAAAAGCCGCATAAATACTGGAGTTTATAATAAAAACACCATTGAGTTCGAATCTTGAGGGTTCAGATTCCAATGGTGTCTTCAATTTATTGTATTTTAAATCCTAACTCTGTAAATTTATTTTTTTGCAGTTCAAAATCTCCTTTAATTTTCGAGCGATCTAACAATATAGTCAAATTCTTTCTAGCCCTAGAGCATCCAACATAAAACAACTTGTAAGCACTAAGCACGCCAAAAACTGTACTCTCTCTCAGACACTCTTTGACTTTAGTTACTCCAGGCTTTGCAAGATATTGATTATATTTTTCTTTACAAAGAAACTCAAAATATGGGTTCTCGGCAAATCTATTTATTATGGCATTTACCTGTTCTATAATTACATCTTCAAACTGTACATACGACTCTTTCGTTAAATCATTTATTTTCATCTTAATGGTATCCTGTAAATCAGATAGTTCGCTAACATAAGCATAATAAAATTGATTAAATGATTTTATGGAAACTGACAGTTTTGCCCACATTTCGAAAAAACGGTACATATGGACGATAGGATTATTGTAACTGTTATCAGCAACGAACACTACACTATCATGGCTTTCTCCTTTTACACCATGTTGTGTCGATACTTTTGGATTGTTTAAATATTCAATAACCCGTATCAATTCAATTGCAGGTACATTAAAAACTCTTTGGTTTTCCAAGTCAGATTGAATTCCTTCCATATATGTTTCATCAACAATAGATACTTTTTCAAGTGTCGAAATCAAATCAGATATGTTTTTTGTTTTATCCTCAAAAATTTCAAATATTTCTTTAAGATTATTAAACAGCTTTTGCTTATCGCTGTGGTTCTTAATGTAACAACTTTCTTTGCAAAATATTGATTTGTGCGCTTTTAAAGTCTGAATTATCAAGCCATACTGTTGTGTTTGAAAACAACTTGCCATATACACTATACAGTACAATAACTTAAGCAATGGATCTGGATTGTCTGCATATGGAGTGGTTAATACAGTTACTGCTGAATAAGATTTCCCAAATGAATACTTTTCCATACTATCAAATGCTTGATAAAGATTGGGAGCACCGATGTCTGAAAAACGTTCCTTATTAAAAAGGTAAAGAACTAAAGTGTTTGAGTCACTTCTTCTAATTTCGTCTAAAGATGCAGATATATTGTTACTTACTATTATTCTAGGTTGGAAATCTGCATTGATTCTTTTTATATCATCTGAATTATCTTGGATAAAAGATGAATCATTATAAATATTATTTAATATGTTTACTATTTCCGTAATAGAGCGGTAATTGGTTGATAAAGCTTTAGTAGTATCGAAAAACTCAAATTGTTCTTCAAATGACCCATCGTAGTTCTTATATATCTGTTGCATTCGATCACCAAATAGATATAGCTTGCTATTTGTATGTATAATACTTTCATAGAAAATTTTCAAAACATCTGCCATTGTATCTTGATACTCATCTATAAAAACAAATTGATACTTCGATGAAATTCTTTTTCGAATAATCGGATAACGATCAAAAATACATTTTGAAAAGCTTATTAAATCATCATGTGATAAACCACCATAATATAATGTATTAAAAGGAGATTCATTGTATGAAATTGTCTTAATATTGTTCTTGATAGTTATATAATTTAGTTCACCATATCTTTCTTTGTACTTATTATTACTATCTGTAATATGTACATCATTTTGAGAATTCTCAATGCGTTCCTTAATTTTTTCTCCATATATCTCAAAATACAGATTTAAAATATCACGATGTGCAAAATAACGTTTCATAAAGCTATGAAGAAACGAATGAATAGTTCCGACGAATACCTTTTTCGTATCAAAATCTTTTGCCAACTCATCAGCGGCACGATTTGTGTATGTAATACATAGAATATTGTCTTTTGGATTATCTGACATAAATCTCTGAACCATTGCTTTTATTTGTGTTGTTTTTCCGCTACCTGCAGGTGCATTTATGAGAAAACAATTTTTTAATTCATCAGCCACAGCAATGCCTCCTTTATATAATCTGGTAGCATAGAAGCCACTAAATTATTTAGAATGACCGAATACATAAAGTCTGTCTTTCCATTAGAAGTATGTAAAACAATAGTGCGAATGCTAAATTCGTTTCCTTTCTGAGGAATGCTAAATTTCAATTTGTCTTTTTTTCTACATTCTTTCCACTCCTCTTTTGTTTTTACATCTAACGCAGAAATCCCATAATACTTTGCCAACATTGCTTCTTCTAATGTACGAGAAAATTTATCCTCTTTCCCTTGGAAAGCAAGGTAAATGTTATCTATCACAAGAGGAGAAGATTTTGATTTCCAATTATATAGAGTCTGTACGGTAGGGGTTGGATCTTTGAGTATAATTTCAGAAAACTTATTAATTGTTGTATTTGTTGTGCCAGAGATCAAAACATCTTTGTCTTTAAGCGCATCTTTATCATAATCTAGGTCTGTTATCAATACTGACTTAATTCCCAAAAACTCAATAATTGGTTTGTAATTATACGCATAAGCTCCTCCTACTTGAACAAACGAAATATACTGGTTTTTCAAAAGTTCAAATTCCTTTAATCGTAATGCACTTTTAATAAGCATACGCTCGGTATCACCTTCATACATAATAACTTTATCAGCAAAGATAATATCTGGAAAATTGATTGTATAAAACCAATCATAAAACTCTAACAATTCCCTGTTTGATCCAATTGATTCAAGAAATTCACGCAAATCAAATATATTACAAATGAATGGACTCACTTGCCGCAAAACCCTAAGCTGAGAAATTGAAGCCATTCTTACAACTTCATGTGAATGTGTTGTCAATACGCCCTGAATACCCTTTTCCGCGTTATAATAATCAAACAGATACTGAGCAAAAACATTCTGCATTTGCGGATGCATATGTGCCTCTGGTTCTTCAATTACAAAAAAATTAACAATCAACGGATCAATTGTTTTTTTAAATTTTTCTAATTGAAGATGAATATAAATAAGATTGCTATAACCCAGACCCTGTGAAGACTCGCTCAAATAATAGTCATCAGTTTGGTATTTCGCACAAGTTATTTTTTTCAACAGTGCATTGATTGTATCCTCATTAACATCCATATCAAGTACAATATTCCCGGCTTGTCCACCATTGGTTTTTGAAATTGCCTTCATCGTTTCGCTTAACGATTCCAAAGATGCTTTTCGTACTTTATCTTGAATATTAGCATCCTGAATAGGCTGAATTATCTGATCTGGAAGATTTTGAGTTAAAACCTTCCAGTCATCCTCCTGACTGGCAATATCAATCATGTTCTTACTCAAAATCCGTGCCCTATCAGAATTCTCATCGTCTAAAGTACGCCCCGCCATAATATGACGGTAATTGAAAAGTGCTTTAAAGGATGATATATCCATAGGTACGATATTTGCATATGATTTATCAGAAAAATAGACTACTTCTTCACATGCGCTATTATATAATTTGACGAGCATTTCTTTAATAGTGTGGATTATTTTTTTATCTGTATCTTCATCACCTGTTAACTTATTAAAGCGTACATAAAGTTTTTCGTATTCTGATTCAATAGTTTTTCTAAAAGAATTTGGGTTTATTTCATAACAATAAATAAAATAAAAGCTTGTATTTGTGGGATCAAATTCCATTATGTAATCAGCAAAGCATCGGATATCATCTTCACTTTCGTCATAATCAACTTGAATCTTCATTGTAATTGGCGGTATTAACATAGCATCTTCTGGTTTTTTTGATGGTAATATTTGCTCACAGATATCTGATACTATTTCTTCTTTAGTTTTATGAGCTTCAAAAGCAGTATATAATTGGGAAAATGCACAATCACTCCATTTTTGACATTCAGTTGCTGGAATATCATCAACACAAAAATTGCATTTTGTATTTCCAAAAACGACATTAAAAAGTTCAACCAACGAAGTTTTTCCACTATTGTTCGCTCCGGCAATAACAGTCATGTTATCTTCCATATTAATTTTTGCATCATTGACTTTTCGATAATTAGATATCTGGATAGTTTTAATTTTCACTATTATACCCCCTTAATAGAAGTTTCATTTGAACATTTTAATAATAGCAGTGTAAATTTATTTTCAAGATTAATGTTCGTTTACATATCATTATTATAGCATATAATTATAAGATTTGTAGTATATAAATAGATACACAAAATATTTATACAATCTTCTGATCAGTTTATGCCATTATGTCCTAATTCAATACACCCAATTTTACTTTTCTCAACATTGGAATCGTATTAGTAGATTTAAAGCACCAACATATTGACACCTTTATTTACCGATTAACCGTATGATTAATTAATAGTGTATATATTTTTTCTATTAACTTTCTTTGACAGTTTCAAAATAGTGTCTAATTATTCTGTTTTAAAATTTTTCGAATTTTATGTTTAATTCAATTTATAAAACAGGGATTATAAAGCACGCAAAAATAAAAACAAAAAACACCTATTGAATTCAGAAATCCAACTATTAAGATTTCAATAGGTGTTTTAAAGTGTACACGATACATCCTATTTTGTTATTGATATCTTAACGAGAAAGACGCTGTATAACCTTTGCTTCTTTAAGATAATGAATATTTCTACCTTGTTCAATAGGCTTAGTTTTCCAAGATGGTACAGTGCCACCTCCATAGCCAAGTCTATCACATACAGTTTTATACATAGTTGAATCAGATCGAACTTTGTCTGAAACAATAATCCAAGAACAAACATTCTTATTCATATTTCTTGCAAGTTTCACTAAGTTTTGTGCAGCCATATATGCTTCAGGCGCAACACCATTTTCCCAACCTGGCTGATCTGTATTAAAATATGCTCCATATAGACCGATCATTCTTTGGTGTTCATCCCAGTCAATTCTAAACTCGACTTCAGCGATACGAAACCCACCATCTTCAATATAAATTCCTACAGCTTCCAATTCTTTTCTGTCTGTAGCTTCAAGTAATTTTTCAATATCAGTGTTAGACATCCCAGCACATTTCAAGAATAGTTGAAAATGATCATTTATTACACCAATTCTTGTGCGTGTGTATGTATTTGTATTGGTATAGGTACTAATAGGACTCGCCTCCATTTCCCAATGGGATAGTATCTACATCTTCAAGAACAGTGTTCTCTGCTAAAGCTTCTTTTGCAATGGCTTCCCACTGTATATTTTTCTTCAGATTGCTATATGTTGAAAGTAATTTATCACGATAACCCTCTTTAGTGAGAATAAAGCTGAAAACCACATCTTTTGCAACACTTACTAATTGTTCTATGTTTTTATTTGCTAAAAGATTTGAAAAGAAAGATATAGGCTTTGTAGGATATGCATCCACTAGCATTTCAGCCGTCTTCGAATCTTCAAATCTAAAAACCGATGTAACAATAGCTATTTTTTCTTCTCGTGTTGGCTCCCAATCAAATCTATTAGCACGTCCATCTCGAATCAACGGCTTGTACAATCTATTAAAATAATTACACGTAAAGAAAACCGGAACTCTGTTTACTGAACCAACATTTTCTATAAAAGAGGGTTTATCTGCAATATGCATCAGAAAAGCAAGAATATCTTGATGATTTACAGTACCAGTATTTTTTTCCCATTCTCCTAAGGTGGTGTCAATATCATCTATTAAAAGGACAGCTGGATTTCCTGAAGAAATGGAGGATGATGCCTCAATATACTTTTGCTCAAGTAGTTTAGCAGGCACACCAGCACGATCACTTTCTAAATCAGCCGCGCTAATTGAAAACACCTCAACACCAACTATCTCCAGATAACTTCGTAATTGGTATGTTTTTCCCATTCCTGGAAGCCCAACAATTAATAAAATCAATGGATAATTGCTAATATCTAGCATATTTCCAAGCATATGGGCATCTACTGCTTCAATAAATCTTTCTGGAATATACAACGACTTACCTCCGTTCACTAGGACGTATTGTTCTGGTGAGTGCAATTTCTTCATCAGAAACGAAAAAATCTTTTGAAAAATCATTTTTCACAACCTGCTTTTGTACAATGGTATCTTTGGAAATACAACTACTATTAATGGATGTTTTAGGAATATCAAGCGTTCCATTATTCGTTCCAACATATACTATTGTTTCAGCGTTCACCAAATAGTTATTGTCAGACTTAATTTTTGACAAAACTGCTTGGAGTATCAGGCTCATATTATTAACTATTGCCGCATTCCCTTTTGCTAGAGCTTGTACTTGTTTTTCAAGATCGGCAACTTGAACTTTTAGTTCCTTCTTAGTTGGACCAAAATTGTCCTTGACCCAAGAAACCGCACTTGAAACAATAGGGATCCACTGTTCAGAAATTGCCATAATATTGCCTCCTTTGATTAATTAATTTTAAATCTGTATTTAGCTATAATTATCTTATCGATATACGCTTTTGTGCAAAATAAAAAATTTGACGAATTTCATTTGCTGCTATTTTACATAAGCTAATCGCTGTCAACCAATCACTTGTGTTTTGTAAGACTTGGATTAAAGATAATCTCAACGTAGAATAATAAATTTTTTAACTTGTTACAAAATAAATTAAACATTATACGCACATAAAGATATGCTCTATTGCGAAATTATAACACATTTTTTTAAAATATGCAATATTATTTTAATAATCGACATAGAATTTTAAGGAATATTTTTGTGTATTGACGACAATAAGTCACTATTATCATTATTTTAATTAACTCTATAGTCAATTGCTCTATCTAGTTAGCCAATTATATGTAGATATTTTATAAAAGCTCCTGTTCTGCCTCATAGCCGCCTGTGAAGATTACTTTTATCTTATACTTGGACTCAACTACTACGGTGTCAAGTATCTGTCTGACCAAGGTGTCGTTATAAGTCATCGGGTGGTTTTTCAAGCCGTCAAGTATGAGGTATATCTGCTCAAGTCTTGACTGTGCATTTTCTCGTTTTATGCGTTCATTCTTGATTTCTTCAACCTGTGCCTGAAGTGAATGCTTTTTATTAATAATCTCTATAAGCTGATTTTCTATACTTTCTATATCTTCAGTATCGGCTGTCATTTTATTAAACAGTTCATTGTATTTCTCATCAAGTTTTGCAATTTCAATCAGAAGTTCAAGGCTGTTATCTTCAACTTCATCAGCTTGGATACCTATACGGATATGCTCTTTAAGGATTGAAAGTACATCAGAGCTTTGCTGTGAGTTGTTCATTATGGCTGTTACGATTGCGTTTTGCAATACGCTTTCTTCAATAGTAGGGGAGTGATGACAGTATTTTTTACCGTAGTCAAGTCGGTTAATACATCTCCACACGATTTTCCTTTCACCGCTTGCAGTCCATGTGCATCTGCGATAGGGCGTACCGCATTCTCCGCATATCAGAAGCTCTGTAAGTGCATATTTACTTGAATATTTACCCTGCTCGGTTTTTGTGCCAACCTGCTTAACCTTTCTTTTGCTTGTCCTTCTTGCAAGCTCTTCCTGAACTCTGTTGAAGGTGTCCTTGTCAATTATTGACGGGTGATTATTCCCAACATAGTACATAGGTCTTTCGCCGTTATTCTTCTTTACCTTTTTTGAAATACAGTCAGATATGTATGTTTTGTTGAGAAGTGCGTCACCCTTGTATTTTTCATTGGATAATATCGTTCTTACCGTACTGCCGTTCCAACCTGATTTACCGCTCGGAGTTTTTATGCCCTTAGCAGTAAGCGATTTGGCTATATCGGCAAGACTGCTTCCTAAAAGGTATTCATTGAATATGAATTTCACCGTGTCGACTTGTTCCTCATCAATCATCGGTTTTCCGTCAGGACCTTCTTTGTAGCCGAGAAATCTGCTGTAGGCGAAATGCACCTTTCCTTCTTTTGCTCTTTGCTGTATGCCCCAGCGGACATTGGCACTGATATTTTCCGATTCGCTCTGTGCTATACTGCCGTAGATTGTAATGTAAAATTCTGCGCCTGCATCCTTGCTGTGTATTCCCTGTTCTTCGAAGAACACATCTACATCAAGCTGCCTGAGCATTCTTACATAATTCAGACAATCAACAGTATTTCTTGAAAATCTTGATATTGATTTTGTGATTATCATATCAATTTGTTTTCTCTTACACATATGAATCATCTTTTGAAATTCATCACGCTTCAGTGCGCTCGTGCCTGATATGCCCTTGTCTGCAAAAATTCCTACGAGCTTCCACTTGGGTTCACTGTTTATTTTTTCGGTGTAGTAATTTTTCTGAACCTCGTAGCTGTTAAGCTGTTCTTCCATCTGCGTTGATACACGGCAATACGCCGCCACTCTCAACTGCCTGTATGAATTTGCGGTTGCCTTCGGCTTAACGGTCGGTTCAATAACTCTGACCTTTTTCGGCGGTGATACAGATGTTTCCGTCATATTAACATTCACCTACTCTTTGATTGTTTTTCATAAGCAAGCTTATGGTGTGGTCTGTATGAAATTCAATGGTGTTTACGGTCTGACTGAATAATTCCATGGAAAAAGCTGAAAGCAAATCTGTTTTTTCAAACTTTGCTTTCAGCTTTTCTGTAATATATTCGGTGTTTTGTAATTCGGAATACTTTATTGAGGCACTCTCAAATATCAGCCTGATAACTTCATCTCCATTTATGACTGTCTTGTCAAGCTGATGATAGATTATATTTTCGGATTTCCTTGCATTGTTACTCGGCTCAAATGCTTTGGGTTTATACGATATGATTTTGGGAGCCTCTATCAGACGATTGAGAATATTAACTATTCTGTCCAACAATTCATCATCCTGAATTCTGAAATTGAAGTCGCAGTCAGTTCCTATGCATTGCCACTTTGTGTTTTTAGGGTTTCTTCCGTCATAAATGCGTTTCATAGGACAACCGTTTTCGTGATACCTCACAAGGCTTGTTATCCTGTAAATATCGCTTGTTCTGTCTGTTGATTTTTGAGTATTCTTGTTGCTCTTTATATTCTGAACGGCAAGAAATGTTCTCTTGTCAACAATCGGCGGATAATTGTCTGCTCCGATATAGCAGTTATTTTCAAGTATTCTCTTGACTTTGGATTTGTTCCAGTTGACAATACCGCTGATAAACTCAACCTGATTTTTGACAAGCTGCTGTGATATTTGCTGAAGTGACATACCGCCGAGATAGCTTTTGAAAATATCCGAAACGATATTTGCTTCGTTTTCATTCACGGCTATCTTGCCGTCAGCATAATGATAGCCGTAGCAGATGTTTCTTATTTTCATACTGCGTTACTCCTTTCTCGTCTGTATATTTTCTCTGTGAGTTCAAGGCCGCCTGTAAGCCTGAATTTCAATGTGTCATTTCCATACACAGTTATACCCTCAACTATATCCTGAAAAATATCCTTGTGGAATGTTAGGTCATCAACATAATCTGTTATGACTTCATTGAGATAATTCAGCTTTTCAAGTAATTCGCTGTTTTTGTCCTCGGAAATGATTTTTCTGTGTTCGTCTTTAAGCTTTTGTTGTTTTTTGGAAATCTCGGTAACCTGAACAGTGAATTCCGCATCTTTGAGAATGCCCTTCGTATGTAGCTTTGCGAGCATATGATTTTTGGCACTCAAATCTGCAATCTCCTTATTTATCCTGTGGATTGATTCTTGTTCAGGATTTGACCTGTTTTTGAGCATTTCTATCTGCTTAATCAAGGTATCAAGAATATATTTTTTATTTGCTTTCAGCTTACTCATACATCTTATGGTGTATTCTAAATCAGGACAAGGATATCTCACTAACAAAGGCATAGAAAGTATAAGAAGTGTATTTGGTAATGATATATTCAGAAACGAACAGTACAAGCTGTTTGAAATGCAGACAGAAATCCGTGACGAGCTAAAAAACGAAGCAAAAAATGTAATTGATGATTTAGTTGCAAAAATTGATTCTGATGTTTATGTTTCCGATAAAATGGTTGAGCTGTTCAGAAAACTTACTGAACAGCTCAAAAGTTACAACGGCAGGTTGATGTACGGCTATATTACTAAATCAATCAAAGAAACCGTCAATAATATAGTTCCCGTCTGTTGAACGAACTACATACGACAGATACGAATGTACGTCGAAAAATCAAATCTATCCGTATATCGGCGATAAGGTAGTCGGGAACATTAAATCGGCAGATATCAAGAAGTTACTCAACGATAAGATGAACGAGGGATATGCTTATACTACGGTTAAGAAAGTGCATAATGTGCTGAATGAATATTTCCGCTATCTTACCCAACAGGAATATATTGACAGAAATCCTATGATAAGTGCTCCAATGATTAAGAAAAGTAATTTCCTGGCGGCGCAGGACAAAGAAAATCTTCCGACGAGCGAAACCATAACGGTATTCACGCCGGAAGAAATTAAAATATTCAAAGATGAAGCGTTCAGCACATTTTCAAACGGCAAAAGAAAATATCAGCAAGCCGCCGCATATATCCTTATGTTGAATACCGGATTGAGAACAGGCGAGGTACTCGGACTCCTTAACAGCGACATTGACCTTGACAATCGTGTAATGCACTTGAATAGAGGTGTAAAGGAAATATCAAAGCGTGACGGAGTAACAGCAGAAAAAGGACGAGAAGTAAAAGTCGGCAAGCTGAAAAGTGCCACGAGCAAGCGAGATGTTCCGCTGAACGATACGGCAATCGAAATGATACTCGACCTTAGAAAAGAATTCTATTTAGGAGATAACTCACCTCTGATACCCGATGAAAACGGCAACTTCACCCGACCGGTAAATTTCAGAAAACGCTATTACAGAATCCTCAAAGCCACAGCCATAGAAATCAAAGGCTTGCACTCCCTCCGTCACACCTTTGCCACAAACCTTGTAAACGGCATAAAGCAAAAGGACGGCTCAACCAAATCATTAACTCCAAGACAGGTTGCAGATTTGCTAGGACATACAACTTCTGAAATTACTGAACTGTATTATGTAAAAAGGGATTTGACAAAACTTAACGGCATTACTGATGGGTTTGAGATATGAATATGATTTGTAATGTGTTGTGATTTGTGGTAGTCTATTAACAATAGAGATTACATAATTTGTGTTTAATTGTTATGAGATGTATAGACAAAAGGGTGATGATATGTATTATTCTGATAAACCGATAATTTCTAACCAAGATGACTTACTAAATAGAAAGTCGTTCTCAAGTTTACTCGCCAAAACTCTTGTAGAACTGAAAAATGATGATACTTTTACGGTAGGGTTGTTTGGTAAGTGGGGAACAGGCAAAACATCGGTTGTAAATATGACTTTAGCAGAAATTGAGCAACTTCAATCTCAAGACAAAGAAAAAATGATTGTTATACACTTTGAACCGTGGCATTTTACCGATTCTACTCAGTTGCTAACACAATTCCTGATTAGGTTATCTACTGAATTTAAGGGAAATAAAGATAAAACTATTCAAAAAATTGGAAAGGAAATAGAAAAGTATTCCGGTGCTTTTGAATTAGCAGGATTAATCCCTACGTATGGTGGTCTTATTGCTATGTTGGCAAAGTTTGGTTTTTCAAAATTGGGCAGAGCAATACAAAATAGTGTAGATAAAATTGATATATTAAGCAAGAAGGAATCGGTAGTTAAAATGCTTTCTGAGCAGAAAAGCAAGATATTAGTTGTTATAGATGATATTGATAGGTTAAGTGATGAGCAGATTAGAAGCGTTTTTCAATTAGTTTCTTCTGTAGCAAAGTTTCCTAATACTACATATCTATTGGTTTTTGATAAAAGCATTGTTGTTAAAGCATTAAAGAACGTACAAGGTGAAAAAGGTGAAGAGTATTTAGAAAAAATCATACAAATGCCTATTCAGATACCTGAAGTCCCAAAATCGAAGTTACATGAAATATTGTTCAAACGACTGGATAGTATTATGCTCGAACATTCAAATTTTCTCTTTTTTAAGGAGCATTGGGAGAATATTTTTAATTCTTGTATTGAACCGTTTATCAAGAATTTAAGAGATGTCAACAGGTTATGCAATTCCTTGATCTTTAAACTGACTACAATATACTCGGAAGTTGACTTCGGTGATATGGTTGCTATTTCATCGGTGGAAATTGGAATGCCACTCCTTTATGATTGGATAAAAATACACAAAAGTTTATTGACGGGAGAAAGTGGATGGACGGAATATAGCGTGCATAATAAAACGGTTACGGAATGGCATGAATACTATTCAAGTGAACTGCATCGTTTTTTTGCTAATGATACTTCTATACATAATATCGATGAGTGTGTAGATAGGGCACTTGAATGTTTGTCGCAGTTATTTCCTTGCTTTGGTAACAAAATAGGAAAAACATATGAAGCGATAAATATGGATTTATACAGAAGAAAAAATCTTATTTCACATACGGAAAAGTTTGACATGTATTTCAATTATGATATTAATCTGGTTGGTCTAACCAGGGCATCAATAGAAGAAGCGGTATATTCGTTAGATTTAGAAAAGTTTAATGAGTTTTTACTAAAAGAGGATGACAATAACAGTAGTATGGCTTTTATTCAAGAAATAAAGGCTCTGCTTAACGATTTACCTTCGGAAAGAGCAAAAATTATTTTTACTTCGTTGTTAACTTGTGCATATAAATTGAATACTACTGAGGAGGAAGGCTTTTTGTCTTTAAACACAGTAACTACTGTATCGCATGTTTGTGTTGATGTGTTAAAAAGAGTGAACGAAGATGAAAGAGTGTCACTGTTATCATCAGTAATAGAAATTTCTGACTCGAATGTTATAGATATGATAGCAGTTTTTATTAACATAATTGAGTTAGGATACGGAAGATTGGCAGCAAACGGAGTGGAGCGTGATTTTGGAAAAGTTATCACATTAGAAGAACTTGAAAGAATAGAGAAAATATTTGTAGAAAAAATAAAGCAGATTTTAAGTGTGATAAATCTATTTGATTTTTCTGGGTGGAGAATGTCGTTGCATTTGCTACAAGCGTTTGATGATGAGTATGCAAGTGATTACTTAACAAAGGCTTTGTGTGATAATAAGAATATATTATTTTATCTTTGCGACTCTGTGATAGAGTGGACTGGAACAGGCGTGGAGTATGAAATAAGAGATACTTACAAAACTTATTTAACTGAAGAGAGAATTTTAGAAGCGATAGAGTATCAGAAAGAATCTAAAGCAATATTTAGATTGCCAAAGAACATTCTCTATAAAAGCGTTGCTTTTTATCTAAACTCAAAGAATTGTAAAAGTTATAGAGGGACTGTGGATTTAAGAACGGTTGAGAAAACAGTCCAACAATGGGTAACAGAAAATAAATAAGAATATACTGATGCTATTTTGATGATGTAGCAGACGGAAACGTTGGAATTATTAGCGCAGGTTGAACATTTTGATGCCTGAAATAAGCACCAAAACGAGAAAATCAGACCGTGCTTCGAATATAAAAATATATCAAAAAACGGCTTAAACGCAGTGTTTAAGCCGTTTTTATGTGGCAGGGGCAGAAGGACTTGAACCCTCGGCACGCGGTTTTGGAGCGGCTCGGAAGTGGTATTATCTTGTATCACCTAATGCTGCAAAGTTCAAAAAGCGCAGTAATTATCAGCAATCTCAGGATTTTGTAACACTGAACAATATTTAATATATTGTTCTTTATTTTCTAAAATTCAGAAAGTTTTTTAGAAAAATTTTTAGAAAACCCTTACAAGATTTCATCAGTCAAAAAACTGCCAATGCATAATATTCAAAATCAACCCCAAAAATCATCGAAAAATAACCCCTAAAACAACCAAAAGCTGAGGACAATTTTCATATCCTCAGCTTTATTTTTTCTGTTTATTCTTTTTTTAATAAATCAAAAAGGGAGAATTCATGATTAGGAATATTTGATACTTTTTTATATTCTTTAATTGCATTAATTAAAGAATCAACATCTTCAAAATATTCCGTTATAAAAGTTTTACTTTTCACATTTTTATAAGATAAATCTTCTTTACAATAGCTACTTGGTTTCTTTTTAGATTTTTTGTAATCCTCATATTTGTTTTCGTTACAGATAATTAACATTTCAATTTCAGGCGCAGTAATTATATTTATTACATCAATCTTATGTTGGTAGGCTCTGCTGATTTTGAAGTTTTCGTTTCGTGAATCCAGGATTCTTAATACCGTTATTTTGTCATCAAAACCTTTTCTCAGATATTGCTGTTCAAATTTTTGACCACTACGACTTCTAAGTACATCTTCTTCGAGTAAATCTTTTCTGTCAAAAATAAGTTTATTGTTATCCAGCAAAATGTTGATAATAACTTGTTCTGCAGTGCCTTCACATATACATGCTATATATTTAGAAAATTCCATCGTTTCCTCCTAAATGCTATCGCTGATAATAGCATTTTTCAAATCCATATATGCATCGTACATGGGAAGTGTACCTCCCAAAAGACCGCTTTGATATGCTTCACTCTTTTTTATATCATTTCTTTTTAAAATTTTCGATAAGTTTTCTATAGTTATTCCTTGACGATTTCTGACAATATATATATTGTCGTTGCGCTCAAATTCGTCAAGCAATTCAGAATAGTGGGTTGAAAAAATAAGGGTAGCGCCTTTTTTGTTAACTTTTTTATCCATATAAAAACGAATTAAAGTTGATACGATTTCTCTGTTAAAGTGGTTTTCTAATTCGTCTATTATTAGATATCCTCCGTTATTGAATATGCGAATAGCGTATAAAAATGTATTGATGCCCTTTATCGTACCAGAAGAGAGATAACGATTTAATTCAGAAAATTGATTCAAAATCATCTCGTTTTTTGACTTAAACTTTAAATGAATATTTGATTTATTTTTTTCTTTATTTATTTTTAAATATTCTATGCTCGGATCAAAAAACGAAATTAATTCAACAGGACAGTCTTCAGATATATCTAATTCATTAATGTTAGTATAACGGAGCATATCTGTATAATTAATAGATTCTTTGTTTCTTTTATTGAAGGCGACCATAATACTAACATCATCTAAAAGAAATTCAGAATTAACATCGCGAGTAAAATTAGTTTCTATATCTGAGAAATCATATAAGGCTTTTTTTGCTTTAATTTTAGATATATCCTTTGATTTTAATGTTTCGGATACAATTTTCAATTTATTATTTTCTTTTGCAATAATAGTATTTAGAAGGTATACCGATTTGTTGTTTTGAGTTTCAGAGAAAAAGAAAGTATCGAAAGAAACTGTATTATTATCGGCTATACCATCTAAAACTTCTGAACATGTAATACTGTTTATCGGGGTATTGTTTAACATACCAAAAACAAAAGTTATTAATTTTAGCACAGAAGTTTTACCGGAAGCGTTGATTCCGGTAAATGAAATAACATTACTTTTATAAAAAGTGTTAGATGATGTAGAAAATAGTTCGCTCATATTTTCTGCATTTTCACTATTAACTCTTTGTTGAGGTAAAAAATCGATTTCGCATATTCCATTAAATAAAGGAAGATCCTTGGCGACTATTTTTAAAATCTTCATGCAAATCACTCCTGCTAATTACGCAATGTATGTTTTTATATGTGTATTATACCACTATAAATGCAATTATTCAAGGATAAAAACGGAAATCACGGTTTTAGATGTAAAAACAAACGATTGCCAAAACAAACGATTTTGAAATACAGAATAATTTATCTGACGCTGTTTGTCATCAATACTTTCATTGAAAATTATAGCCCCAAAAGGCGGAAATGTTCAATGAAACCGTCTTGTTATTTTAATTTAGCTATAAAAAATCCAAATTCATAAACCACAGGGTAGATAATGGGACAGTGGTTTTGGTATAATATAGTTGACAGATGGGAACATCGGGCAAAATTAAAATATTATCAAAATGTCAGGAGGAAAATTTATGAAAAAATGGTGTGTGTATTATTAGGTTCAGAGGTATGAATTAGTCGATTATGTTTCAGCTGATTTGGAAATTTCCGATGAACTTTACGAGAAAATTCAGGAAAACATAGAAAACAGTATTCCTGTTTATAGCGGTGAAGTCGGTGAGAAGCTTGAAAAGCTTGCACAAAAGCATTATGAGAACTATGTGACACAATTTGCTTGTGATGACTATGATATGCCGTGGCGTGGCGATTATGACAGCGATGAGGCATATGAAAAGGCACTTGAAGAGGATCGCAAGTACTTTTTTGAGGATGATCCTGATGCCACCGAAGAAGAATACGAAGAATATCTTCAGGAATTCAGAGAGGCATGCAAATGGCATATAGAGGATGATTTATACGAGGATTTCACATTTGATGATTCCGGCGAGGCAACGAGATTCGCAAAATGTCTAAGCGATGTTCAGTGCAAGAGATATTAAGGTGAAAATTCCGGAAGCCATTATTTTGAATTTCAGGATTACGATGATGAAATAATTAACTACAGTCTGTGGATCACATTTGATGAAAACGGTTTTGTAATTGATGTGTCTGATATCGACGCACAAGGCTATGAAGGCGAAGATTGCCGACAATCATATACAGATGGTTGCGCCCCCGACTACGGCTTCTTAGAAAGCGAAATCCGCCGAGAACTTGCGGAATAGTAATTATAGATTGGAGATTTTATTATGAAAAAAATTTGTCTTATTGCTCGTCAAAATGTTTATACAGGAGTTGAGCATAAAATAATGGATGATTATGGTCTTAAAGCTGTGGATGGAATTCGTTATGGTAAGGAAAAGTTAATTAGTGATAATTATACACTCTCATCTATTGCGAATGATTTAAAACATGAGTTTGAGAAGGAAAATCCGAAATGGACAGCAGACAAGTACTCAATTCGTTTTGAAGAAGGTAGCGAAATCGAAATTTAAAACAAATTAAGAATAAGAAAGGATGTGTAATATGAAAAGGATTGAACTACTTCCTACAAAGGAGAATATCTATCAAACTTATATTGACGACAGTATAGGCAGAGATAAGGACATATGTGATTTTATATCTTTATTGGAAATGTCTGATGGTGGAGAATCATTTGCCATTAATAGCGATTGGGGCAGCGGAAAAACATTTTTTGTCAAACAAATTAAAATGATATTGGAGGCATATAATACTTTCGTTAATAGTGATTACAATAGTGATTACAAAAAGGAAAAAGTTCAAGATAAATTTAGGCAAGTATGTGATGAGCTTGAAATTAGTGAGATAAAGAAAAATTATTTGCCGATATATTATGATGCTTGGAAGTATGACAACGATGATGATCCTGTGCTTTCAATTGTTTTTGAAATCATTTTAACCCTTGATAACAAGTGGGATTTTGATGAGACTAAAATAAATTTTAAAGAATTGTTTAATGGTGTGGCTGAAATATTTAAATTGTCAGGATTAGGCCATATTTTGGATTCAATTAAGAAAGATGCAAGTTTAGATGATATCATAAAATCAAGAGATTTAAAAAGTAAGATTGATGAGTTTCTAAATCAGCTTACATATGAAAGAGCAGATAGGGTAGTAATATTTATTGATGAACTTGATAGATGCAGGCCTACATATGCAGTGAAGTTGCTTGAAAGAATAAAGCATCACTTTAGTAATGATAAAATTATATTTGTCTTTTCAACTAATTTAGAGGAACTTCAATCATCGGTAAAATGTGTTTATGGGGAAAACTTCAATGCATACAGGTATTTAGACCGATTTTTTGATTTAAAAATACCGTTGCCTGGGGCGGATATGACTAATTATTTCAGATTGATTGATTTTAAAAAGGAGAATAATTTCTTTGACGCTGTTTGTCATAGATTTATAGAAAGGTATAATTTCCAGTTAAGGGATATAGCAAAGTATGCAAGATATTTGAAAATGACTGTATACAATTCTGCACATAACGACTCAAGGTGGTACACTGATTATGAGGTCGGTACTTACTTTTGTCTGAATTTTCTTGCTCCAATAATCGTAGGACTGTTTATATATGATATTACCTTGTACAATGATTTTATTAATGGAAAAAACAGTACACCTTTGATTGATTTGTTAGGTGATGGTGAAATAGGTAAATTCCTTTTTGAAAAACTATTGTACGGTGTTAAATCTGACGATAATATCGAAGAAATAAGAAAAAGTAGGCTTAATGAATTGTATGATGCTCTATTCAATACTAATTATAATGCGTCTTTATCTAAAAAACATATTGGTGACATATGTGTGGACACAGATACTAAAAAATATTTAATGGGAATTATATTTCATATCTCAGATAGCTAAATAGCAAAAAGTATAGTCAAAATACAAAATGACCGCACGGATTTTCTGACACCCCATAAAATTCTGTGTTTCGCTTAAGCTTTTCCGGTAAATCTATGTTTTTGATTGGCAGTAATCCTAAATCCACGTAGTTGTAAAGAGTTTTGGTACATACCATTTCATCAGAAGAAAACAGATTGTTTTCTTTGGCATATCCGACACTGGCATCTAACGATCAACCTTTTTCGGTAAACATTTCGACTACATAATTGAAAAATTCAACACATTCAAGGCAACGGTAAATCCTTTTACTGTTTACTCTATTGTCTTTGTATTTCTGTTCAGCTATATCAGGCTTATACCTTTTGACTTTGCCGTTATACAAATACACAGTTCCACACTGTACCTCTTTATTGATTGTGTTGTACGGACGATGAAGTTCTTTAGCAATTTTGTAAATCGACCAATAGTCTATATTAAGCCTGACTGATATATAATATCGTTCTTCTCTTGTTAAGTATGGACCTTTCTTGTGTGTTGGTGCAAAATTAAGTGTATCCATAGTGACGGTTTCCTTTCGGATTTTTTGTTGTGGTAACTTAATTCTACTACGAAATCGTTTCTATGGATATTCTTTTTTATTGTTTCATCTTCATTTTACAATCTGCGAAAATTTTATTTATTTAATTTTGCTCTTGAATATGCTATAATAATATTGGATTCTTATGCGATGTGGCAAATTGTACTGTCCAATTTAACTTCCGATAATTTTAACTATCAGGAAGTAAAAATTTCAAAGGGGTTAATGATATGTTACCTGAAGAAAAAGCAAGAGTAAAAATAGATAAACAACTTACGGCTTCCGGTTGGAATATTGTCTCACGAGATGAATATATACCTAATCTTTCTTTGGCAGTCAAAGAAGCACTTATGCAGGGTGGCAAAGAAAGTGATTATCTTCTTTTTATTGATAATAAAGCAATTGCAGTTATAGAAGCAAAGAAAGCAGAAAATTCTCTTGGAATAGATGTAGCTAAACAAGCAGAAAATTATGCTATAACTCCAGAGAATTGGTACGGTACTTGGTTTGATAATTTGATTCCTCTTGTTTATCTTGCAAATGGCAAAAAAATTCTATTTAAAAATATGTTAACTGATCCCGATGGAGATTATATTGAACTTACAGAGATGCATTCGCCTAAAAAAATGTTGCAGCTTATAGAAATGAAATCTGAATATGGTGCTTTGCCTCGAATTGAAGAAAAGGGACTTCGCAATTGTCAATATGAAGCAGAAGTTAATTTTGAAAATTCAATTAGAAAAGGTCGAAAAAAAGCACTTGCTGTACTTGCTACCGGTTCGGGCAAAACATATCTTGCTTGCCTTGCGGCATATAGACAGTTGAATTATACACAAACTGGAAGAGTTTTGTTTTTAGCTGACAGAAACAACCTTGCTCGTCAAGCAGAAACAGAATTTAAATTATTTGACAGAACAGAGAATCAACAACCATTAAATGATTTATATACAATAAACAGACTGACTAAACCGGATAAAATTAACAGCGATATAGTTATATCGACTATTCAAAAGTTGTTTGCGGTTTTAACAGGTCAAAAGATAGATGATATTGATGAAGATGAAGAGGATGACAAATCTTTTATTTCTGATGAAAAAAATGAACCTGAAGTTAAATTAGGTAATAATCTCGAATTGTCTCCAGACCATTTTCAATTTATTATTGTTGACGAATGCCATCGTTCCATTTATGGGAAGTGGCAATCTGTCCTTAAATATTTTAAAGGGGCAAAAATACTTGGATTGACAGCAACACCAACACCGGAAGCATATGCGTTTTTTAATGACAATATCATTGAAAAATACACTTATGAAGATTCTATTGTTGATGGCGTTAATGTTCCAAATCGTGTTTATAGAATAAAGACTGAACAGACGGAACACGGCGGTGCTATTGAAAAAGGAGCCACTGTTATTGAAACCACTCGTAACGGCCAAAAAGTGGACTTTTATATTTCAAATAAACGTATCGATTACACTGAAGCACAACTTGACCGTTCAATTGTAAGTCCGGAACAAATTCGGTTAAATTTAGAAGAATTTAAAAAATCTATTTATACAGATTTATTTCCTGAGCGTAAAGTGTCTTGGAATTATATACCTAAAACTCTTATCTTTGCAAAAGATGACCATCACGCTACTGAAATAGTGAATATTGTAAAAGAAGTATTTGCCGAGAATTTTGAAGATAATATCGTTCCTGAAAAATTTGTGCAGAAAATAACATATTCTGCCGGAGACACTGATGTACTTATTAGAGAGTTCCGAACAAATAAAGAGTTTAGAATTGCCGTTACTGTAACTTTAGTAGCAACCGGTACAGATGTTAAACCTTTGGAAGTTGTTTTCTTTATGAGAGATGTCAATTCCGATGTTCTTTATACTCAGATGAAAGGCAGAGGTTGCCGTGTAATAAGTGATGATAAGTTGAGAGAAGTTACTCCAAATGCTACAACAAAAGATTGTTTTTATATTGTTGATGCCATTGGTGTAACCGAACACGATAAACAAATTCCAAAAGCAGGAAACGGAAAAAGTGGACAGAAAAATAAAACTCCCAAATTAGAACAACTTCTGGAATATCTTTCTCATGGCTATGTTAGTGATGATAATTTGGCATTATTGCGTGATTATTGTGCAACTATAAATCATAGATACGAAGAAAATGCTTTATTTGGACATCATCTAAAGACATTTATTTCAAATTGCAATTTTTCGCCAAAGGAACTTGCATTCAATATAAATGAGGCATTATCAAAAAATATATTGCCGCCATTTGAAAGTGTATCAAGCAAAAACGGTGCAAGAAATAATCTCATTTCTTGTTTGATTACCAATCTTGATGCAAGAAAAAATTTGCTTGAATTACATAGAGGATATTATGCGATTTCACCGGATGAGGATAAGTTAATTGAAAAAGGCTTTTCAAAAGAACAAGCACTTTCGTTTATTGAAAATTTTGAAAAATATATTACTGAAAACGTCGACAGCATAGAAGCACTTCGTATAATTTATAATTCCGAAGATACTGTTATTACTCATTCAATGCTTTCGAAACTTCAAGAAAGATTACTGTCTGAAAACCGTTCATTTACCCCAGCAAAAATATGGGGGAACTATAAGCTCTTGGATACAGACAATAATGTCGATGAATTGGATATTAGCCAAAATGCAAACGCATTGACGAACTTAATTCAGATTGTTCGCTATGCATATAAAAAGAATCCTAAACTCATCAGCTTGCTTAAAGGATATTCACAAAGATTTACTCTTTATTGCGGGCAAGTTCAGCGTACTCTTACAGAAGACCAGAAAGATGTTATGAAGCATATTGCGGATTATATAATAAATGATGGTTATATCAGTATCAATGAATTAAATGAAATTGATACTGATTTATGGAGAAAAGCAATAAAAACTTTTGGAGCTCCGTCACTTAAAACGGAACTTGTTACTTTATCTAAATTTTTATTAAAGGTGGCTTAAATTATGACAGAAAATCAAATTAAAACTGAATCGGCTCTGATCAAAAAGGTTGGAGACATAGCAAATGTTATGGCTGCTGCCGGTGTCGGTTTTACAGATTATATTACTCAGCTTACATATATACTTTTTCTAAAAATGGATGAAGAAAAAGAGGAAATGGGACTTGAAAGCACCATTCCGGATGGATACAAGTGGAAAGACCTTGTTAATCTAAACGGCACAGATTTGATTGAAAAATACGAAGAAATTTTAAGGGAACTGGCAAAAGAAGAGGGATTAATAGGCACTATCTTTACAAAGGCTGCAAACAAAATTGATAGCCCTGTGAAACTTGCAAAAATCATTGAAATGGTAAAGAGTGAAAACTGGTATATGATGGAAGGCGATTTAAAAGGTGCTATCTATGAATCTATTCTTGAAAAGAATGGACAAGATAAGAAAAGTGGTGCCGGTCAGTATTTTACTCCACGTGCTCTTATTCAAGCAATAGTTGATGTAACAGACCCAAAAATTACAGAAACTGTTGCAGACCCTGCTTGCGGTACAGCCGGATTTTTACTTGCAGCTTATGAACATATGAAGAAGCAGGCTAAAAATTCCAATCAATTAACAAATTTGAAAAACAATGCATTATTTGGAGTTGATAATACTCCGCTTGTTGTAACGCTTGCGTCTATGAACTTATATTTACACGATATAGGTACTCATACCAGTCCTATTGTGTGCCAAGATTCGTTGCTCGATACATCGGATAAAATGTATGATGTTATTCTTGCAAATCCGCCTTTTGGCACAAGACCACAAGGAAGCGGTGAAGTCTCTGCTGTTCGTAGTGATTTTATAAAAACATCGGACAATCAGGTTAATTTTTTACAGCATATTATGTCTATTGTCAAAACCGGTGGCAGAGTTGCTGTTGTTCTTCCTGATAATGTCCTTACCGACGGAAATGCAACTGCAAAAGTTAGAGAAAAATTACTTAAAGATTTTAATCTTCACACAATATTGCGACTTCCTACAGGAATTTTCTATGCAAATGGAGTTAAGACGAATGTACTTTTCTTTGAAAAAGGAAGTCCGACCGAGGATATATGGGTTTATGACTATCGTATTGGAATTAAGCACACTTTAGTTCAAAAGCCTCTTACAAGGGAACATCTTGACGACTTTGTCTCTTGCTATTGTTCCGGTCATATGCAAGACCGTGTGCCTACATATTCTGAAGAAAAACCAAATGGAAGATGGAGAAAATTTACAAAAGATGAGGTCTATTCTCGTGACCAGTTGAAATTAGACTTTAAATGGATTGTCAGTGAAGAAGATGATGACCGCACATTAGCCGAAATGATTTCACAAATAAAAGAGGAATCAGCAAATATTGCAAAAGCAGTTGCTGAACTCGAAAAACTTATAGGAGAGGTAGATGAGTAATGGATACCAAAGCATTAAGACAAAAAATTTTGGATTTGGCTATCCGTGGCAAACTTGTGCCGCAAGACCCGAATGATGAGCCGGCGTCTGTTCTCCTTGAGCGTATCCATGCTGAAAAGCAGCAAATGGTCAAGGACGGAAAGTTGAAACCTAAAGATATTAAAAATGATACAGTTATCTTCAAAGGTGATGATAATTTACATTATGAGAAATTCTCCGATGGCACTGTAAAATGTATAGAAGATGAACTACCGTTTGATGTGCCAGAAGGGTGGAAGTGGGCAAGACTTAACGACTTAGCCTTATATAAAAAAGGACCATTTGGCAGTAGTATAACAAAGGCTATGTTTGTTCCAGAAAGCGATAACGCAATTAAGGTATACGAACAAAAAAATGCGATAAATAAAAATGCTCACCTTGGTCATTATTTTATTTCACAAGAAAAATATCAGGAATTGAAAGGATTTGAAATCTTTCCGGGCGACATAATTGTTAGTTGTGCAGGAACAATCGGCGAAACTTTTGTTATGCCTTCAGATATGCGTAAAGGCATAATAAATCAGGCTTTAATGAAAATTCATTTGTATGATAATTCTATAAAAGATTTTTACTTAATGTATTTTGATAACAAATTAAAGTCATTAGCAAATGAGCAAGGATATGGAATGGCACTGAAGAATATTCCTCCTTTTAGTGTCCTTAAACAGTATCTCATACCCATTCCGCCAATGGCAGAACAAGAAAAAATAGGTAATTTGGGGGAGGATAAGGAAGTTTTTCTAAGAAAAGAATATAAAACTTTCTTTGATAATGAAACTGGTTTTAAATTTGGACAAACTGCTACAGCATTGAAGAGTATTTTAAAGTATCTAAGAAATATAAACAAAAAGGCTTTAGAAGGCGTCAATGAAGATATTAAGCAATTTAATCAAGAAATTAAAGAAAATAATATACAAGCAACAGATTTTATAGGTATAAAAAAATATTTTACAAATGGCAAAGGCGAGGCTTATGAACCTTCAGATGGTGAGAGAATAATGCTTATATTAGATAGAGCTCTGTTTGAGGATAAAGAGGTATATATTTTAGATGAGCCAGAAAGAAGCTTAGGAAACAATTTTATAAATGACGTTATTTTACCGAGAATAAATCAATTAGCAAAATTAAAAAAGACCATAATAATTGCTACACATAACGCAAATATTGCAGTAAGGACTTTACCATTTGTTTCAATATTAAAAGAATACGCTAAAGGAGAATATAAAACTTACATAGGAAATCCTTTTGTAAATAAACTAGTAAATCAAGATGATGAAACAGATTTTAAAAGTTGGAAAGATGAAAGCATTAGAGTATTAGAAGGTGGAAATGAAGCATTTTATGATAGGGAGGATGTATATGAATCAAGATAATATAATTAAGGTAGAATTAAAAAAAGAAGAAGAAGTAGATATATTAGAATTTCAATTTGATAATCCTGTAAAAATAAATTTGAATAATTCAAATAATAATGATTTAAAAGAGATGTTTGAAGTAATCTTAAAAGAATTAATCAAGAAAAAGTTTGAATTTCAATTAGAAGTTCAGGAAAATTATAAAACAGAACTTTACAAAGATGTTTGTACTGAATATATAAATGCATTGAATGAAGAGATAAAAGAAACTATAGAAAGCGATTTATGGAAAGAAATTTTTGAAATAAAAGGCGAGAATTAACTCGCCTTTTAAAGTGCAATTTTATATTTTAAAGTGCAAAATTTGCACTTTAAAATGGAACATTATTGTTTTCGCAACCAATAATCAACTGCACTCCATCGCAAAACCCATTCCTATAATATTTTTCATTCCAATAATAAATATAATTCATAAAATTCTCATCAAGAAAACCAAGTTGTTTTTCTACATATTTTCTATCCTTTTTAGGAACATGTTTTAAAATCCTTTCAGAAATCTCATCAAAATAAATATGATGTTTTCTATCTTCATCACAAGTCAAAGAACATAAAGCTTCCTCTCTAAAATATAACCAATCTTTTAAAATATCCTCGTTAACTTCTCTTAAATTATTCATTGTTAAAACCTCCATTTTTATAAATTTTAAATTAAGCACATCAAAACACAAAAAAACTTGCAATAACAAACTTAAAAATATATTGAAATTTCATATATTTGATGTCTCAAAAAACTGGGGACAATTGGGGACAATCGTTGCAAAAAAGTACAAAATTTAACCTAATTCATAATCACACCAATTTCCTATAACCCTATTAAAACCAATAAAAACTCAAGTTAACAAAATTTCTCAAAAATCCTAATTAAATTCTCATAACCCGAAGGCCAATAGTTTGAGCTGTACTCCTGTAACCAAGTTTATCGAAAAATTCAAAGTTCATTGACAAAAAAATGGCGGAAATCTAAAGTAGTATTAAATGAGTTTAAGTGTAAAATAAGAAATTATTGTAAAAAATATTGTATTTTTACAATTAAATTGATATTATATCAACAAATCAGCAGATTAATTGATAGGAGAGAATAATGAAAAGTAATTTAGGGGAATACTTATATGATTTAAGAAAAAAATCGGGAAAAACCATTAAGGTCTTAAAAGAGGAATTAAAAATATCACCACAGTATTTAAATGATATAGAAAACAATAAAAGAATTCCATCAGATAAATTATTGAGAAATTTTGCAGAAACATATAAATTAGGTGTTGATGAGAAAACAATATTATTTGATTTAGCAACAGAGAACTCAAAAACAAAAAAGATTCCTGTTGATATAGCAAACTATATTTTGGAGAATGAAGACGCTAAAAGCAAAATTAGAAAGATGATTTATGAGGAGAAAAAATAATGATAAAAGATATAATTGAGAATAATAATAATAAAACTATAAATGAAGATAAAATAAGTAATTTAAAACAAATTATACCTAATTGTTTTGATAAAGATGGAAGATTAGACTTAGAATTATTAAAAAAAGAATTTAATACAGATTTAGAATTTTCAAAAGAAAGTTTTGAACTAAACTTTTTAGGTAAGTCTTATGCTAAAATGATAACAGGATTAGATACAGAGACTGTAATAGAACCTGACTTAGGACATAATAATAAAGAAGAAAACATAAATAGCGAAAATATCTATATTAGTGGGGACAATATAGATGCTTTAAAACATTTAGTAAAAGCTTATGAAGGAAAAATAAAATGCATATATATAGATCCACCATATAATACAGGAAAAGACGGATTTGGATATAATGATACTTTTAAATTTAGTAAAGAAACTTTGGCTAATAAATTAGATATAGATATGATAGAAGCAGAAAGAATATTAGATATGACTTCTAATAATTCTTCATCACATAGTGCATGGTTAACTTTTATGTATCCAAGATTGTATTTAGCTAAACAATTATTAAGTGAATACGGAGCAATTTTTATATCAATAGATGATAATGAAGTGTATAATTTAAAACAATTATGTGATCAAATATTTGGTGAAGAAAATTTTGTTAGTCAAATTACTTGGCAATGTTTAGATACAATAAAAAATGATGCAAAATATTTCTCGGATAATGATGAATATATTTTATGCTATGCTAAAAATAAAGAAAAATTAAGAATTAAAGGAATTAAGAAAACAGAAAAACAAAAGGCTTATTATAAAAATTACGATAACGATCCGAGAGGAGACTATTTGTTAACGCCATTACACGCAAAAAGTGGAGTGGAAAATAGTATATATACATATGTTTTTAAAAATGGCCAAAGGTGGACACCAATTGAGGGAACATATCCTAGATTTTCAAAAGACACTTTATCTAAATTAGAAGAAGATAATAGAATTTATTTAGATCCAGAAGGAATTAATGTGCCTCAAAAAAAGACATTTTGGAGTGAAGTTGGTGATAGAATGCCAAGTACTACTTTTTGGGGATATGAAGAATATGGTAGTACAAGACAATCAAATAAAGAAATATCGGAATTATTAGGAAAAGGAATTTTTAAAAATTCAAAACCTACAAAACTAATAAAAAATATTATTGATTTAATTTGTGAAGAAAATGATATTATAGTTGACTTCTTTTCTGGCAGTGCTTCAACAGCAGATGCAATTATTCAATTAAATTCAGTAGATAAGCTTAATCTAAAATATATTATGGTTCAATTGCAAGAAGAAACGAATAAGAATGAAGAAGCTTATAAAAATGGATATAAAACTATAGATGAAATAGGTCAAGACAGAATTAAGAAAGCTTCTGAAAAAATTAAGAAAGAAACGCATGCAGATATTGATTATGGATTTAAGCATTATACTTTAAAAAACACTTCAGATAATATTTTGAGTAAATTAGAATCGTTTGAACCACAATTAATGAATGAATCATATGACCTATACAAAGAATATGGAGTAGAAACAATATTGGAAACATGGAAATTAAAAGATGGATATGAGTTTACTACGAATATAGAAAAAGTTGATTGTAATGGATATAATACATATAAATGTGGAGAATGTTTATATTTAATTGAACCTAATATAAATATAAAAAATATTGAAGCATTAATAGAAAAATACAATAAAGATGAAAAATTTACTTGCAACAAAATTGTATTATTTGGATATTCATTTAAGTTTAATGAATTAGAAATGATAAAAAATAATATAAAACAAGTTAAGAATTTCAAAAATATAGATGTTAAAGTATATACAAGATATTAGAAGGAGGAATAGGTATGAAACTCGAAAGAGGATTAAAACATCAAGTTGATGCAGTAAATTCAATTGTTAGAGTATTAGAAAATGTTAATATAGAAAAAACAAATAGTTTAACTGAAAATCCTGTAATAGATTTGGCTTCTCCTAATATTATTAAAAAT